>Ga0192245_10023_pt1 | contig 75043 bp, 64 predicted proteins | sample Koala_Koa27_M3_FD_131238 | JGI IMG/M metagenome (GOLD analysis project Ga0192245, IMG submission 131238) | Enriched cells from koala feces incubated with labeled cellulose particles, San Francisco Zoo, California, United States - Koala_Koa2-7_M3 ...
GCAATACCCACCACATTGATCTTCAATCCGTTTTGCTTCATCAGCTTTTCACGCTGCGTACGGATCTGCTCCAGCAAACTGCCTCCGACAGTACCGATACCGCAAAGGAACACATTCAGTACCTTGTACTCGGACAGGAAGAACGAATCGTGGATCACATTGAGCGATTTACGCAACGATTTGGAAGAGACCACAAAAGAGATATTGGTTTCGGAAGCACCCTGCGCACAGGCAATCACATTGATACCGTTGCGGCCGAGTGTGCCGAAGAGTTTTCCGGCAATCCCCGGTGTATGTTTCATATTCTCCCCTACGATCGCCACAGTAGCCAGGTCTTTCTCCGCCTGGATGGGAGAGATCTCTCCCATCTCTATCTCCTTCGAAAATTCCCGGCTCAGTACCTGACAAGCCAGATCGGCATCTGCATTACGTACCCCGATGGAAGTACTGTTTTCCGAAGAGGCCTGAGACACTAAGAACACGCTGATGCCATTGGCAGCCAACGTACGGAAAATACGGTAGTTGACCCCGATCACACCGACCATTCCCAGACCCTGTACAGTGATCAGACTGGTATCGTTGATCGAAGAGATCCCCTTGATCGATTTGCTTTTCGGATCGCACACCTCCTGACGGATCACGGTACCGGCAGCCTCAGGATTGAAGGTATTCTTGATAAGGATAGGAATGTTCTTGTGATAGACCGGATAGATCGTCGGAGGATATACCACTTTGGCACCGAAGTTACAAAGTTCAGTCGCCTCTACATAACTGAGTTCACTGATGGTATAGGCCGAAGAGATCACTTTGGGATCGGCAGTCATGAATCCGTCTACATCGGTCCAGATCTCAAGGATATCGGCATTCAACGCGGCAGCCAGAATAGCCGCCGTATAGTCCGACCCTCCCCGTCCGAGGTTGGTCACATCGCCGGTGGTTTTATCGGAAGAGATGAAACCCGGTACCAGTGCCACCGCAGGCAACTCTTGAAAAACCTCTTTCACTAACTGATGGGTGAGATCAGCATCTAAGATGTGTTTGCCATGTTTCTGGTCGGTCTTGATAAAAGTGCGCGCGTCGTACCCATGTGCCCCGTCGATCAGTTCGGTCACGATCAGCGAAGAGATACGCTCACCGTAGCTGACAATGGTATCGGCTGTTTTGGGAGAGAGGTCTTTGATCAGGTAGATGCCCTGATAGATACCTTTCAGTTCGTTAAGGAGTTCTCCCACCCGACGTTGCAGTTCGGTTTGCTTTTCGCCTTCCGGTATCACTCCTTTCACCATCTCCACATGGCGATAGACGATCTCACGGAATTCGTTCTCATAGGCCGGATCACCAGCCGCAGCCAGTCTGGAGGTCAGGATCAGTTTGTCTGTGATGCCTCCCAGGGCAGATACGACTACGACTACCGGCTCTTTAGCCGACTCAACGATTTTCTTCACGTTTAAAATGCTGTTCACGGAACCTACGGATGTTCCGCCGAATTTCATTACTTTCATGCAAGTCTGTATTTTAACGGATTGCCCGAACGGACAATGGGTTGTTTGAATTAAAAAGTAGTTTTTGATTTTGCCTGCCTTTGCAGGCGCGATTCACGTAGAAACACAATACTATCCTTAACCCCTAAGGGTCATGGTGCACATAAAGGTGGCTGTGGTATATGAATAGTACCTGATCATAGTCGTCGTTTCTATCAGTTGATTTTGATAAGTGCGACAAAAATAACAATAAAACGATTCATTCTATCACATTTTGCGAATAATTTGTAATAAAAATATAGATTTACTGAAAAAGCAAGGTGAAAATGTAAAGACAGCAAGAGATTTACGAAGGCAGAGCGGCAGATATAGGATTGAAAAGAGAAACGCCGAGGCCGGGAAATTCGCAGGATGTGAGCGCATATATCTTTTCAAAGGGATATCGTCCATCAATAATCCCGGATAAAAGCCCTTTTCTCTACACAAAATCCGTATCTTTGTATACAAATACACCCCGAAAAACGAAGGGGAAACCCCTGTTTGTCGCAGGAAGGATCTCCTTCCTGCCAACAGCAGTTACAACTTGATTTACACATAGAATGGCAAAAGAAAAAACAGTATATGTATGCAGCCATTGCGGACAAGACTCACCGAAGTGGGTAGGTAAATGTCCGGCGTGCGCACAGTGGAATACGTATGTAGAAGAGGTCGTGCGCAAAGCTGCTCCGGGCAAACGCCCGGTCAGCGGGCTGGAAACGACAAAGAGTAAACCGGTTACTCTCAGAGAAATACATACTTCCGAAGAGACGCGTATTGATATGCACGACGAAGAACTCAACCGCGTATTGGGAGGGGGGCTGGTACCCGGGTCACTGGTACTGATCGGTGGAGAGCCTGGCATCGGAAAATCGACCTTAGTACTGCAAACCGTACTCCGCATGCCGGAGAAACGCATTTTGTATGTGTCCGGCGAGGAGAGCGCGCGCCAATTAAAATTGCGCGCCGACCGTATCCCCGGCGCATCGGAAAACTGCCTGATCGCCTGCGAGACCTCTCTGGAACAGATATACGTTCATATCAAAAATACCGAACCCGACCTGGTGATCATCGACTCCATACAGACCGTTTCCACAGAGACCATCGAGTCTTCACCGGGAAGTATAGCGCAAGTACGTGAATGTTCGGCATCCATCCTACGCTTTGCCAAAGAGAGCCACGTGCCGGTGATCCTGATCGGTCATATCAATAAAGAAGGAAGCATTGCAGGCCCGAAGGTGCTGGAGCATATCGTAGATGCCGTTCTGCAATTTGAAGGAGACCAGCATTATATGTACCGTATTCTGCGCAGTATCAAAAACCGTTTCGGCAGCACGGCCGAAATGGGGATTTACGAAATGCGTCAGGACGGACTGCGTCAGGTGAGCAATCCTTCCGAACTGCTGCTTTCCCAGGATCACGAAGGCATGAGCGGTGTAGCCATTGCTTCCGCTATCGAAGGAGTACGGCCTTTCCTGATCGAGACCCAGGCCTTAGTGAGCTCGGCCGTATACGGTAACCCGCAACGCTCGGCCACCGGATTCGATATCCGACGCATGAATATGTTGCTGGCGGTACTCGAAAAGCGGGTAGGCTTCAAACTGGCACAGAAAGATGTCTTTCTCAATATCGCAGGCGGACTCCGGGTCAACGATCCGGCCATCGACCTGGCCGTGATCAGCGCGATCCTCTCTTCCAACATGGACGCGGCTATAGACGCGGAAGTGTGTATGGCGGGAGAGATCGGACTATCGGGAGAGATACGCCCGATAAGCCGCATCGAACAGCGCATCAGCGAAGCCGAGAAACTGGGTTTCCGCCGGTTTGTACTGCCCCGGTACAATATGCAGGGATTAGATACGAAAAAACTGAAAATAGAACTTGTACCTGTACGTAAAGTGGAAGAGGCCTTCCGCGCGCTTTTCGGATAGGAAAGTAGTAAGTTTTAAGTAATAAGTTTTAAGTTCTAAGTTCTAAGTAATAAGTTTTAAGTAATAAGCGGGAAACTTATTATTTACCATTTATTATTTAAACTATAAACCACCACTTCAAACTTACCACTTCAAACTTACCACTTCAAACTTACCACTTAGAACTTAAAAGAATGACTCAGGAATATCAGATCCGCGTATCTCCCGAAACCGCGGCACAGGAGCAGAAGATCATCTCTTATCTTACGCAGGAGAAAGGGCTGAACAGAAAAGAGATTACCGGTATCCGTATTCTGAAACGGAGCATCGATGCCCGTCAGCGTACCGTATGGATTAACCTCACCGTATGTGTCTACTTCAACGAACCACCCCGGGAAGAGTGGTTCGAACCGATCCGTTATCAGGCGGTAGACGACAAACCGCAGGTGGTGGTGGTAGGGGCCGGCCCCGGCGGATTGTTCGCGGCACTCAGACTCATCGAACTGGGACTACGTCCCATCGTGGTAGAGCGCGGCAAAGAGGTACGGGAGAGAAAAAAAGACCTGGCACAGATCAGCCGGCAGCACATCGTAGACCCGGAATCGAATTACAGCTTTGGCGAAGGAGGAGCAGGCGCCTATTCGGACGGTAAACTGTATACCCGCAGTAAGAAACGCGGTAATGTAGAGAAAATACTTCAGGTATTCTGTCAGCACGGAGCTTCCTCTTCCATCCTGGTAGATGCCCACCCGCATATCGGTACCGACAGGCTGCCGCGGGTGATTGAGAACATGCGGCAGACCATTCTGCGATGTGGCGGAGAAGTACATTTCCGGACCCGGATGGATCAACTGATCCTCTCCGGAGATCAGGTAAAAGGGATCGTCACACACAACGGAAAAGAGTTCCAGGGTCCGGTGATCTTAGCCACCGGACACTCTGCACGTGACGTGTACCGCCTGCTCGAAGCCAGCCGGATCACCATGGAGGCCAAAGGCATCGCGGTGGGCGTGCGTCTGGAACATCCGGCGGAATGGATAGACCGGATACAATACCACAACCGGGAAGGACGCGGCAGCTATCTTCCGGCAGCCGAATACAGTTTTGTGACACAAGTAGACGGCAGGGGTGTATACAGTTTTTGTATGCGTCCGGGAGGGTTCGTGGTGCCTGCGGCAAGCGGTCCGGAGCAGGTAGTAGTAAACGGGATGTCTCCCTCCAACCGGGGTTCCCGCTGGAGCAACTCGGGCATGGTGGTAGAGATACGTCCGGAAGATCTGACACAACTTCTTCCGCCTATGGAGCAGACAGAAGACCTTTCTACCGGTTCTGAAGTATTGCGGATGATGGCTTTCCAGGAGTATCTGGAACGACAAAGCTGGCTGCAAGGCGGAATGAAACAAACTGCCCCCGCACAACGTATGACCGACTTTACCCGTAGGAAACTGAGTTTCGACCTTCCGGAGACCTCCTATGCGCCGGGAGTCGTATCTTCTCCCCTCCACTTCTGGATGCCGGAATTTATCACCAGCCGCCTGAGTGAAGGACTGTTCCGGTTTGGCAAAAGCAGCCGGGGCTTCCTCACACCAGAAGCCCTGATGATCGGAGTGGAAACACGGACATCTGCCCCTGTACGTGTCGTACGGGACCGGGACACCCTGCAACACATCACGACCAAAGGCTTGTTTCCCTGTGGAGAAGGTGCAGGCTATGCCGGAGGGATCGTGTCGGCAGGGATTGACGGAGAACGTTGCGCCGAAGCAGCAAAAAGATGTACGATGTACTGATGTACGATTGGGAAAACATACGATCATTGTATAATTAGAAACTAACATACATACAAAAGCAACGTGATCCCCGAACGACACCAACCAGTTTATGATATACAGCCACTTCATTATATATGATTTGAATATCAGTAAAGCATTTACAAACATCCGCCATACGCTTGGGACAAACCCTGAACCACCTTTGGTCCCGAAGCATAAACGAAACATACAGATACCATGACATTAAAATCATATTTCACGAGAAGTATTTTCAATCGTAAATCAGTAAATCGTAAATCCCTTTGCTTTTCTTTGCTTCGTTTCTTTGGCGGAGCAAAGAAATGAAGAAATCACCGGAGCAAAAAAATAAAGAGAAAAAATATGGAAATAGCCATCATCACCCCCGACACTCTGTCCGCAGTGGGTCTGAGACAACTGTTGAAAGAGATCGATACTGCGCTTATCATACGTAACTTTCCGGATTTCGGAACGTTTGTCGATGATACACCCGATATGTATGACTGGTATTTTGTCTCTTCACAGACCTATGTGATCTACAACACTTTTTTCCTGCCCCGCAAGGAGAAGACGATCATTCTGATGCACGGTATCGGACATACCGTACTGCCTGCCGGCAACCACATTCTCAACATCTTTCTGCCGGAACCCCGCATGCGGACGGAGCTGGAAAAATTTTTCCGTCAACCCGGTCCGCTGCCTCTGCCGGAAGAAGAAGGCAAAGAACTGTCTGACCGGGAGATCGAAGTCCTGGTACTGGTGAGCAAAGGTCTTATCAACAAAGAGATCGCGGATAAGCTCAATATCAGTCTGACTACCGTGATCACCCACCGGAAAAACATTACGGAGAAACTGGGGATCAAGTCGGTATCGGGCCTGACCATGTATGCCGTAATGAACGGATACATAGAGGCCGACCGGATATAGGAAGTTTCAGCCAGATGGCATCTGACCGCCCCTTTCCGGAAAAAACAACTGAGTAACACCCAAAAGATCATTGTACTGAAAAGTCCTACCGACCTCATAATCCTAATAAATGAGGATTGTGGGGTTGGCAGGTTTGCTGTTTCTTTGCACACAAATAAAAAACGGAGATTTCTGTTCGGGAAGAGTAGTCAGTAACTCTACCGGAAAATACCTCTACATAGATCATTTACATCTTCAGACATGAAAAGAAACAGCATCTTTATTCTCCTGATCTGCGCAGCGTCCATACGGGTACAGGCAGAAGAATACCCTAAAGACACTCTGCGCATAGTAGATATAGAAGAAGTCGTAGTCATTGCTTCTCCGAAAGAGAACCGGAAACTGCGTGAACAACCTGTTTCCGTAACTCTTCTTTCTCAGCAGGATATGCAGACCAACCAGGTCATCTCCATCAAAGACCTGACCTCAGTAGTACCTAACCTGTTTATTCCGGACTACGGATCCAGACTGACCTCCGCCATCTATATCCGTGGGATCGGGTCACGTATCAATACCCCTTCCGTAGGATTGTATGTAGATAACATACCGTATATAGACAAATCGGCCTTCGACTTCAACTACCACGAGATCGAACGGATCGAAGTATTGCGTGGTCCGCAGGGAACTCTCTACGGACGCAACACCATGGGAGGGCTGATCCAGGTACATACCAAATCCCCGTTCAGCTATCAGGGAACCGACCTGCAACTGGGCGCGGGCAGCTACAATCGCTACAACGGTTCGGTGACCCACTATCACCGTATCTCTGATACATTTGCCTTTTCTGCCGGCGGATTCTACGAACATACAAGTGGATTCTTCAGAAATGCCGCCCGTAACAACGAGCGGATCGACAAAGCGGATGCCGGAGGCGGACGGCTACGGGGCATCTACCTGCCTACGGAAAATCTGAAGCTGGACCTCAATATAAGCTACGAATACAGCGATCAGGGCGGATATCCTTACGGGCTCTATGATCCGGAGACAAAAAAGACGGCTCAACCCGCCTATAACGACAAGAGCAGTTACTACCGCGGGCTTTTCAATACAGGACTGAATATCGAATATCAGGCACAACATTTCACGCTGAACGCGGCAACCGGATTCCAGAACCTGAAAGACCGCATGTTCATCGATCAGGATTTCTCTCCGAAAGATATTTATAACATCGAACAGAAGCAGAAAATACACACATTGTCCGAAGGGATCGTATTGAAATCCAAACCGGGCAGACGCTGGCAGTGGACCACCGGAGTGTTCGGTCTGTACCAATGGCTCCACACCAACGGGCCTGTTCTCTTCAAAGAGGAAGGAGTAAAAGACCTGCTCGAAGCCAATATAAACAGCTATTTCCCGGATCTCTCTTCAATAAATATGGGTATGGATCTGGAGATAAACTCACCGGAGATCTTAGTCACCGGAAAGTTTGACACACCGGTTTTCAACTTTGCCGTGTATCACCAGTCTACCCTCCGGGACCTGTTTACCAGAGGGCTTTCCGCCACTGTCGGCCTGCGTCTGGACTATGAGAAGAACAGTATGAAATATCACTCCGGTTCGGAGATCGACTACAGTTTCTCGCTTACCAGCCCCATGATGCCCATCCACCTGGATCTGACGGATTCTCCTCTGCTGGAAGGGAAACTCAAAAACGATTATGTGCAGCTGCTACCCAAATTCTCACTTCAATACGATTTCAATCCCGGCAACAATGTATACGTGAATGTAGCCAAAGGTTACAGATCGGGGGGATACAACATACAGATGTTCTCGGATCTGATACAGAGTTGCATGCAAAATGATATGCAGGCAACTATCAATACCCATGTATCGGAAACACTGGATCAGTATGCCGGGCAGGGAATGCCAGCCTATGTAATTGATATGATCAAATCTAACCTTCCGGAAGCCGGAGAGGATCCGGACATCAAAGCCTCTACCGTATACAAACCGGAATACAGCTGGAACTATGAAATAGGTTCTCATCTTACTTTATCCGACCGCCGGATGTGGCTGGACCTGTCGGCATTCTATATGGATACCCGGGATCAGCAGATCTCCCGGTTTGCCAGAAGCGGCATGGGACGCATTACAGTAAACGCGGGAAAGAGTCACAGCTACGGAGCAGAAGCAGCATGGCGCGCCATGATCACAGATGCTTTCGGGGTGAATCTATCCTATGGATATACCCATTCTACCTTCAGAGATTACCAGACAAGGGAGTATGAAGAGAACGATTCGTCCGATGAAAATACCGGAGTACAGGACGTGACCAACTACAAAGGCAACTATGTACCCTTTGTCCCTCAGCATACCCTGAACACCGGTGCTCACTATACCTGGACACTTGCCAACTCTTCCTGCCTCGATCAGATCCGTCTGGATGCCAACTACAGCGGTGCCGGAAAGATCTACTGGACCGAAACAAACCAGGTGAGACAAAACTTCTACGGCACGCTCAACGGTGTACTGAGCTTCATCAAAGGAGGAGGACAGATAGATCTGTGGGTGCGCAATGCCCTGAATACAAAATACAATACGTTCTATTTCGAAAGTATGGGCAATGGATTTGCCCAGAAAGGCCGTCCGGTACATTTCGGAATGAACCTGCGCTGTCGTTTCTGAGCCGATCCCCTGATACCTGGTGTACAGGGCTTTCTCCGGAGAAAGTCTCTTTTCTACACGAATGGTCTACGTATTCATATCAGAATCCGAAATACCAATTAGCGATAGAGAAATAAATGAGAACTCCCGTAATATCAGCAATGGAAGTGATCAGCGGTGCGCTGGCCGTGGCGGGGTCGACTTTGAAACGTGTGAAAACAAAAGGCAATACCAGCCCGATCATACTACCGGCCATTACATTCAGGATCATAGTGACAGCAACCACCAGGATCACCTCAGGAGCCCGGAAGCTGGCTACCAGCGACACCCCAATGGCCATCGTAATGCCCAACAACAAAGATACGGCAACCTCTTTACCCAGCAGACGCATCCAATCCTTCATTTGTACATCTCCTACTGCCAGCGCGCGGATCATCAGCGTAGCGGATTGGGAACCCGCATTCCCTCCACTGTCAATGAGTAGAGGCAGGAAAAACACCAGTGCTACTACCGACTCGATCACATCGGAAAATCCGGCAATGGCCGCGCCTGAAAAAACATTCATAAATACCAACGCGATCAGCCAGACAATACGTTGCCGATACAGGTTGGCTATACGCGCCTTCAGGGGGTTGACGACCGCCTCCTGCAACGAACCGAACTTCTGAAAATCCTCAGTAGCCTCTTCTTCAACCACGTCCATCACATCGTCGAATGTAACAATACCGACCAGTGTATGATGGGTATCTACCACCGGAAGTGCCACCCGGTCCTGTTCCTGGAAGATCTTTACAGCAGTCTCCTGATCGTCGTACGCATTCAGGGCAACCACTTTGTTGTCCGACAAGTCCGCGATCGTCTGATCAGGAGAAGCCAGAATGATCTCTTTGATCCGAAGATCATCGAGTAGTTTCCACTGATCGTCCACCACATAGATCACATTCAATGTCTCTGAGTCACGTCCGTACGTACGGATATGCTCCAATGCCTGCGCAACTGTGAACCAGGGCTTCACTGCCACATATTCCGGTGTCATCAGTCGCCCGGTACTGTCTTCGGGATATCCCAGAAGCGACATAGCGATCTGGCGTTCCTCGTTGGAAAGCATCTGCATCAGACGCTGGGTCACCTTTCCCGGCAATTCTTCAAAGAACGCGGTACGGTCGTCCGGATCCAGATCATTGAGGAGGTTGGAGATCTCATTACTATGCGCGGCAAGTCCTTTGATAATGGCTTCCTGATCTTCATGCGACAAATGAGAAAAGGTCTCTGTCGATAATTCACGGGGAAGCAACCGGAACAGGATCAGCGCATCGGTAGAAGAAAGTTCTTCTATGATCTCAGCAATCTGCACGGGCTGCAGATCCATAACTTCTTGTTTCAGGGATTTCCAGTTCTTATCTGAGATAAGCTTCTGAAAGAGGAGGAGGATTTGTTCTGTCATAAGGCTTCCTTACTTTTTCTCTGTAAGGAAAACCCACCCAGGACCTTACAGAGGAGTTAATACTTCTGTTTACTGTAACTGCAACTATAATACGGTCCTTCGTCCATATCTTTGAAATTTAAAATGAGTTCTTAAAAATCCGGCGCAAAGGTACGGTTTTACGTTTAAACCGCAAATGTTTTTCATGGATAAATTAACCCGTCCCGGCTGTTTTTGTTCGCTCGGAAAGCCAGATCCCTGCTATAGCGCAACAGATAAAGAGTGTAGCGTTACTCGCTCATTGCCTGATCTATTTCACCACTACCTGTTCCTGTGATCTATGACAGCCTGTTGCCTGAATGTGGTCCCAACCTGTTCCCCGGACATAATCTGATCAACGAACAGACAGACCTATCAGACACTTCTTCATCCATAAAAAACGCGCACGCGTACAGCGGGATCAGCCGACAGATCATTCATTTACAGCCTTACAGGAAGGGCAGATGCCTTTATCTGAGATGGTTGCGCCGCAATGGCCACACCGATATAGGGCGGTATTCCGACACAGATGTCTGATCGTATACGCAGCAAAGAGCAGGAACAACAGATACCCTATGTAAAAGTGAACAGTCTGGATAAAAAAGCCATATCCTCCGACACAGGCCGCCATCAACGCAAACAGATACCGCCAAGCGGATCTGGCAGGAAGACGACGGAATACATCATCCAGGGAAGCAATACCGACCAACAGGAACATCCACAGGCAACCGAGAAAAACAGAGAGTATCCACGGTACCCCCCACGGAGCCAGGGTAGGATGAACATAGAAATGCTCCCAGACTTCCGGAAAGAAAAGTTGCATGGTCTCGTATAAAGTAGCCAGACCGGCCGACAGCAAACAGAGTAAAGCCGGATAGGAACTACCGATGTCTCTGAAAAAAACCACCGGAAAAGGACGGCGGCGATAGGCCATAGCCAGGAAAAGAAAAAGAAAGAGTGCCAGCACAAACAGCAGGTAAGAAAGAGAGGTATACCGGAATACATCGATCAGGTGCGAAACACTGTCGACAGGAGCAAAATATTCCAGCAACTGCTCCTCCGGGATCCATCCCTGTATATCCTGACTATGGGCCAGCTTCACCCAGGCCACATCGGCACTGTCGCCAGGGTAAGTAGCCAGTTCCGCTACGACCACCCTGTCGCCCTGTTGCAAAGAAACAAACAGTCCTTTCACCGGAAGACACTCCAGCCATACGGAATCGGTACGCACCTCCAGATTGGTATGCAGTGCATAGGGAAAACGAAAACCTGCGCCCCATGTATCCGGAAGTTCACCTTCCGCAGACTCTGTGGCGACTGCTTCTGTCTTCCCGCCGCAGCCACACAACAGAAGGGCGATCAGACAAGCACTCCACCACCCGCCGTATGTTCTTTGTCCATTCATCCCGCCGAAACTTTCATGATACAATGGCGACAATCAAAAGTCAGACGAAATCGTTTCCCATCGGTACCTACCAGATAAAAGGGCTCCCGATAGGGCGAAGGTTGCTGGTGATGAACAGGACATCAACCCATGCTGTGACGCAGACAATGCTTGCAGAACATCAGGACAGCCTCTTCCACAGGTTGCTCTTCGAAGGCGGGAGCCACCTCTTTCACCCCATGATCCAGATAAAACGCCCGGGCCCGGCCGTTGGCAACGTTACCGGTATAGGAGAGCATATCTTCCGGATAAGAATGGGAGGTAACAGGTAGCCGATAAAGCTCACGGCGGTAATTGATCTGCCGGGCAGCCAACAAACGCTCCGCGACCTGCCGCCGCAACTCAGCCAGCCGGGAAGAGGGAATAAATCTGTTCTGTGCAAAACCGACCTCCACAGACAAGGCTTCGAAAACGGTATTTCCCAGCTTTGCAAGCTGGGTGCGCAGATTCTCTGTCTGCGGAGTACGAGCCTCCTCTTTCTCCTGCGTCAATGACACCGTCACCGCATTTCCGTCTTCATCCGAGAAAGTAAGTGCATAGCCGGAAGGATGCTCATAGATACGTATATCTACCCCTATCTTCCGGACGGCCGGGTGGCGGGAGAGCAGACGTTCAAACTCCTGATCGAAATTGCGGTACAATACCGTACGTGGCTTTACAACTACCGGTTCCTGCGGATAGAGCCTGTTACCCTCTACACGATTGATACGGAATCCTTTCAGTTGTCCCTGTTCGTCCAGGAAACAGGCCCCGTCTCCATTGTGGAAAGGTTTCACACCTGCCACTGTCAGATAAGGGCCTCTCACCTCTTTGACCCGTCCCATCTCCTCTCCGAGTGATTTGGGTGTATCGAACGAAGTGAGATCTTCCTGCCTATCTTCCGGGAAATAGGGAGTAGATCCCCGGTTGAAACTCTTAGTGAGCTGGGGCCGGAAGATATATATGCTCTTTCCGGAAGAGGCACGTACAAACTCCGGCCTGCGTGCCAGGATACGATCCAGTTCCTGCCGGTAGGCCGCGGTCACATTCTTCACATAAGAAAGATCTTTGAGCCGTCCTTCGATCTTCAGGGAAGAGACCCCGGCATCCAGCAACTCTTCGAGGTGGGCCATCCGGTTCATATCTTTCAGGGAGAGCAGATGTTTATTGCGTACGATAGTCTGACCGTCGGCATCGACTAAGCTGAAAGGCAACCGGCAGAATTGCGCGCAGGCTCCCCGGTTGGCACTCCGTCCGAAACTGGCCTGGCTCACGTAACACCTGCCACTGTAGCTCACACACAAGGCTCCGTGAACAAATACCTCGAGAGCCACCTCCGGATTGCTTTCATGTATGTGCCGTATCTCCCGGACAGAAAGTTCGCGCGCCAGCACCACCTGTCTGAATCCGGCCTCTGCCAGAAAACGTACTTTCCCGACCGTAACATTGTCTGTCTGTGTGCTGGCATGCAAAGGGATCGGCGGGAGATCCAGTCGCAGGATACCCATATCCTGTACGATCAGCGCATCTACACCGACCCGGTACAGTTCCCGGATCAACGTCTCCGCCTCCTCCAGTTCCGCATCTGTAAGGATCGTGTTCAACGCCACATATACCCGGGCATAATAGGTATGCGCATGGGCTACCAACGTGGCAATATCTTCCAGAGAATTGCCCGCGGCAGCACGCGCGCCAAACCTGGGAGCACCGATGTATACCGCGTCTGCCCCGTGGTCAATAGCAGCGATCCCACACGCCAAGTTACGGGCAGGAGCCAGCAATTCGATCTTTCGGGCACGGATCATCGGATCTCTTCAATATTATAGGGAGTTTCCTGATAAACGAAATAATTTAGCCAGTTGGTGAAAAGCAGATTGGCATGAGAGCGCCAGCGCACCACCGGTCCCTGATCCGGATCATCGTTTCTATAATAGTTCTTCGGCACCTTAATGGGCAATCCTTTGTCCAGATCACGCCGGTATTCCGTATCTAAGGTCAGGGGAGCATACTCCGAATGGCCGGTCACAAAGAATTCCCGGCCCTCCCGGGCCATGACCATATAGACACCTGCCTCCTGCGACTCGGAAAGGATCGTCAGTTGGGAGACCTTCTTTATATCTTCACTGCGTACCTCCGTATGCCGACTGTGGGGGACATAGAATACTTCATCAAATCCCCGGAATATAGCCTGGAACGGATCGTTCATCGTATGCTCAAACACCCCGAACATTTTGTTATCCAGCGCATACTTGGGTATACCGTAATGGTGATACAGGCCTGCCTGGGCCGCCCAGCAGATATACAAGGTAGAGGTCACATGCGTACGGGCCCAGTCAAAGATCTCCCGTATTTCCTCCCAATAGGTTACTGCCTCAAACTCCATCTTCTCTACCGGGGCACCCGTAATGATCATTCCGTCGAATTTCTGATCACGCATCTGAACAAAATCGGTATAGAACGCCCGCATATGCTCGACCGGCGTATTTTTGGAAGTATGACTGCTGATCTTCATAAAAGAGATCTCCAGTTGCAAAGGGGTATTGGACAACAAACGGATCAGATCTGTCTCTGTGGTGATCTTCAACGGCATCAGGTTCAGGATCACGATCCGGAGCGGACGTATATCCTGTTGTGTGGCACGCGAACTGTCTATCACAAAGATATTTTCCTCTTTCAGTAGTTCAATGGCCGGTAGTCTGTCAGGCAAATTCAGGGGCATAAGCGCATGTTTATAGAAATTCCCTGCAAAAATAGCAATTTAGAACGAAGTCTGAGGCATTTAGCCGGGTTTAAAATCAGTCACTCCTCTCAGGTGGGCTATCCCATCCGGAAGCTATCCTCCGGATCTGTAGCAGTCATACAGGGAAAAACCAGCGGATCCTGTAAAACCAGGCTGAACCCGGACAGCCTGTCCTGGGTTGTATCCGCAAGCGGATCGCGGATCAGGGATCAATAGACCAGATGTAACCTCGTGTCCGTTCACGAAAGAGAAGAATTCTTATTTAGAAGAGTTACAAATTAATACGAAATCGTTAATTACTGAGGGGTAGTCAAAAAGAAAAAACTTATTTTTGTCGAAAGAATAAGTACTAATAATTAAAATTTTGAAAAATGGCTTACGTAATTACTGATGATTGTATCGCATGCGGTTCCTGCATCGATGAATGTCCGGTTGAAGCTATCTCAGAAGGCGACATCTATACCATCAACCCGGATGTATGTACAGACTGTGGTACTTGCGCCGATGTTTGTCCTTCCGAAGCAATCCATCCTGCTGACTAACACAATCGTTCTGATGTAAAAAAGGCTGAACAGGATCGGTCTTATTTTTTAAATCACTTATAAAATTCGCCCCTGATCTCTTCCGGATACGGATAGGATCAGGGGCGAATTGCTGTGTTTTTATCACATTAACGTCCCCAAAGAAGTGAACGGTAAAAAAGGTTCCATTAGTAACCATTCCTGTGCATAACGATTAACAAATGGTTCCGGTTTGGTTACTAAAAATGTTCCATTTGCGAACTATAAAAAAGAGGGCAACCTTGTAGGTACCCTCCTTGGATAGTATATTTTACTTTGCAGGAACAGCCTGGCGATCAGGCCAGCTTGCTCAACGCTTCCGCGATCCGACGCATCGCTTCCACAATATTTTCATCGCTGGTAGCATAACTCATACGGATACATTCGGGAGCACCGAAAGCCGCACCGCCCACACAAGCCACATGCCCTTCTTCAAGCAGGTACATGGCCAGGTCTCCGGCATTCTCTATCTTTTTGCCTGCGAATGATTTTCCGAAATACGAGCTGCATTTGGGAAACAGGTAGAAAGCCCCTTGCGGTACATTCACTTCCAGTCCGGGGATCTCCTTGGCCAGCTTCACGATCAGGTCGCGACGCCGCTCAAATGCTTCGCGCATCTCTGCCACAGGTTCCTGTGTGCCAACATACGCTTCTACCGCGGCCATCTGAGAAACAGAGCAAGGACCGGATGTATATTGCCCCTGCAAGGTGTTACAGGCAGATACGATCCACTGTGGTCCGGCAATGAAACCGATGCGCCAGCCGGTCATCGCATAGGCTTTGGATACTCCATTCACAATCACTGTGCGGTCGAATACCTCCGGGAATTGCGCGATGCTCTGGTGCTTGCCGATGTAGTTGATATGTTCGTAGATCTCATCGGCAATGATGACCACCTGCGGATATTTAGCCAGTACAGCGGCCAGTCCGGACAGTTCTTCCCGGGTATATACCGATCCGGTAGGATTGGAAGGAGAACACAGGATGATAGCTTTGGTCTTTGGAGTGATAGCTGCCTCCAGCTGTTCCGGAGTGATCTTGAAATCCTGTTCGATGCCCGCGGTCACAATCACCGGTGTGCCCTCTGCCAGTTTCACCATCTCGGGATAGCTCACCCAGTAAGGAGCCGGAATGATCACTTCGTCTCCGGCACCTACCAGTGCCAATACGACATTACATACAGATTGTTTGGCACCGTTGGCACAGGAGATCTGATTGGCCGTATATTCCAGACCATTTTCCTTTTTCAGCTTTTCCACGATCGCGTTGCGCAAAGCCGGATAACCCGCCACGGGAGAATACCGGGAGAAGTTATCGTCTACAGCTTTTTTCGCAGCCTCTTTGATGTGGTCAGGGGTGTTGAAGTCGGGTTCACCGACACTCATGTTGATAACATCAATACCTTGTGCTTTGAGTTCATTACTCTTCTGCGACATGGCAAGTGTCTCCGACGGAGACAAGCTGTTTAAACGGTCTGATAGTTGGTTCATCTTCATTTAGGTTTGATTGAATGAATTTGATTGCAAAATAAGTGATATTTTCCGATACAGGAAAGTATATTTGCGAATATACTCTCTTTTTTCTGCAATTATCTTCTATTCCCTAACAATCTGAGCAGATAAAGGAACAGATTGATAAAGTCGAGATAAAGAGCCAGCGCTCCCATCAAAGCGACTTTGCGGGTAGTATCATTGACTTCTACACCTTCACTCAACAACATTCTCTTGATCTTCTGGGTATCGTAGGCCGTGAGCCTGACAAAAATGATCACTCCCGCGTAAGAGAGGATATAATACAAGGTCTCACTCTTCATAAAGAGGTTGACAACCGTAGCAATGATCAGTCCGATCAGGGCCATAAACAGCAGACTGCCCATGGAGCTGAGGTCTTTTTTGGTAAAATAGCCGATCAGGCTCATGGCCGCGAACGTGCCGGCGGTAATAAAGAAGGTAGAGGCAATGGACTCTGCCGTATACACCAGCAGGATCACCGAAAGAGTAGCCCCGTTCAGTATAGAATACACAATAAACATACAGGTGGCCGACGCGAAACTGAGTCTCTGGATACGGACAGACAAATACCACACCAGCGCCAGTTCGGCGATCAGCAACCCCCACCACACCATTTGGTTGGTAAAGATCATCTGCTGAATGGCATACGAGTCTGAAACGATCAGGGCGGTCAGGCCCGTAATAGCCAGAGCCATCGTCATCCAAAGATATACATTACGAAAAAGCGCTACCTGCGCACTTCTCTGATAAGCATCTGCTACTGTTTTAATTTCCATCATACTGAGATTTATTTATAACTAATTATTTATTCAGGTGAAGCGTATGCCCCATTCTCTCTTTTTTGGTTCGGAGGTATTTTTCATTGTAGGGATTGGGAGTGATCTCTATACCGATATTTTCTGTGATCTCCAGCCCGTACGATTCGAGCCCGACCCGTTTTACAGGATTGTTGGTCAGCAGTTTCATCTGGCCCACACCCAGTTCGCGCAGGATCTGAGCCCCTACGCCATAATCACGTTCGTCCGGATCAAATCCCAGATGAATATTCGCGTCTACCGTATCAAGCCCCTCTTCCTGCAATTTATACGCAGCCATCTTATTCATCAGACCAATGCCGCGTCCCTCCTGATTCATGTATATGATCACCCCTTTACCTGCCTGTTCGATCATTTTCATGGCCTGATGCAATTGCTCTCCGCACTCGCACCGACAGGAACCCAGAATATCTCCCGTCATGCAGGAGGAGTGCACACGCACTAAGATCGGTTCGTCCGGCTCCCAGGTTCCTTTGAACAGAGCGATGTGCTCCATGTTATTGGATTTCTGACGGAACGGGATCAGACGGAAATGCCCGTACTGGGTAGGCATATCCACTTCTACCCCTTTCTCTACGGAAGATTCATGTTGCAGGCGATACGCGATCAGGTCCTTGATAGAAATGATCTTGAGGTCAAACCGCTTAGCCACCTCTACCAATTGCGGCAGACGTGCCATGGTACCATCTTCGTTAATGATCTCTATCAGGGCTCCCGCCGGATAGAGTCCGGCCAGACGCGCCAGATCCACAGTAGCCTCCGTATGCCCGGCCCTGCGGAGCACCCCACGCGAACGAGCACGCAGCGGATTGAGATGCCCCGGGCGTCCCAGATCGGCAGGTCTGGTCGACGGATCGGCCAGCGCGCGGATGGTAGCCGCCCTGTCATACATGGAAACGCCGGTCGTACAGCCTGGCAACAGGTCGACGGTGACGGTAAAAGGGGTTTCATAAATAGAGGTGTTGGCCGAGACCTGCATGTCCAGCTCCAGTTCCCGACAACGCTCCTCAGTAATAGGCGCACACAGCACCCCGCGCCCATGAGTCATCATGAAGTTTACTTTTTCAGGAGTGATCTTCTCGGCAGCGATAATGAAATCGCCCTCATTTTCCCGGTCTTCATCGTCGACCACGATCACAAATTTCCCTTCACGGAAATCTTCAATCGCTTCTTCTATGGTATGTAATCTGATATCTTCCATATCTTTGTATATTTAACTGTGGGTAGGTTGCGGATTTAATAGTGAATTCACAACAATGACCTTTACCTGATCATTGGTGCGTATGATCTTTTCCAGATCTTTGTACAGACGAATGCGGAAAGCCCAGATACGGAAATAGAAAAACAATCCTGCCGGGAATATAACTCCCAAAGCCAGATTGAGGCCATACCGGTGAAAAGGCCGCTTGTGCGCATTCGACGGAATGATGGGATAGTTTTTAAGCGTATCCAGCAAAGTATAAGAAGTGGTATTGGACAATTCTTCCAGCATACCTTCCAACTGTTCATTGATGATCTCTATATGGTCATCCTTCCGGTCTGTAGTCCAGAGTTTCACATAATTGGGAGCCTTGAGCAGCTTGTTTTCCCGGAGATAAGAGCGGCACTCTTCCGTCAGGATGTCTAATCTGCCGGGCAGGCCCGCATAATCCGGAACGTTGATGATCACCTCTTTCCGGTAGAAATGACGCACACCCCGGATACCGATGACCTTCCGGATCCAGGCCAGATATACATCCGCGTTGAACACCACAGAGTCTTTATTGGATTTATAGGTAAGAAATGCCCCCAGCGGTGCCAGCACGGCCGTACTGGTCCACATACCCATCCATACGATCCACTTACCATCACGGGCCATTTTGTAGCCCGTATTGTTGATGATGTAATAGATGATAAAGATCAGTACGGAGATCACGACCGGCATTCCCAGTCCTCCTTTGCGAATGATGGCTCCCAACGGAGCACCGATAAAGAAAAAGATCAGACAGGCCAGCGAAAGAGTGATCTTATTGTGCCACTCGGTCTGGTGTCTGCGGATGCTCTGGTCGTTCTGCTTGATGGTAAAACTTTTGAAATTCCAATCGTTTTTAAGGCTCTCCGCGCGGCTGGTGGCACTTGTCATGAATTTCTGCTTTTGTGCCAGCGTAGAAGCCAGGAACAAACTATCCACATCATATTCTCCGAGCCGGGCCTCCCGGATGCGGACCGTATCTTCCTGAGTCAGGTTAGCGACCGGACGGTAGCTGCTGGTTGCCGCGTCCGTATAATATTTACGACCGATACTATCGGTAATGTGGCTCATGGAGTCTATATCGGCCTGCAACATCTTCATATTCTTACTGTTGGACTGATTGCCCATGACACTGGCATCTACCATATTGAATTCCGAGTCGAACTCAATGATCGAATGTTTCTCCCGGAAAGTCTCCCGGCGATAGGGAGCATTCTGAGCATTCACCCCCCCCTGCTGCTGAGAGAGGTTGGAGAACATCTCTCCATCATACAACCTCAGATACAGGTGCTGTTTGTCTGCCGTCATCTCCAGCCTTCCCGAGTCGGCCACAATGATATCCGCATTCTCAAACCCCTGAGAAACATTGTAGATCGTCACGTCATACAAGATCCCGGTCTTCCGGTTCTTCTTCTTGACATAGAGATTGTACCCGTCGATCTCATCGTAGAACACTCCCTCAGGGATATCCAGCTCCGGCGATTTCTGTCTCATAGAGATCAATAACGTCCATAGCTTGACCTGGGCCTGTGGCCCGATCACATTCTGAAAAAAGAACGAGACACAACAGAGAAACGTAACAAAAATGATCAGAGGACGCATGATATTGAGCAACGATATACCGGCTGCTTTCATGGCCAGCAACTCATACCGCTCTCCGAAATTACCGAAAGTGATCAGGGAGGCCAACAGGATGGCTAGGGGCAGAGAGGTAGGTACCAGACTGACCGCGGAGTAGAAAAAGAACTCTCCCAGCACACTCATCTCCAGACCTTTCCCGACCAGTTCATCCACATATTTCCAGAGGAACTGCATCATGAAAATGAAAAGGCAAATAAAGAAGGTGGCAACGAAGAGCAGCAGGAAGCTCCTTAGGACAAATATATCTAATTTTTTTATGCGCAGCATCTTACTATTCACATGCAATTAAGATACAAAATTAGCATAAAAAAGCAGTGAAGGAAATTTTTAATTGAAAGTTAATCCCAGGCCACTCTGTTTTTTCGAAAGATAAATATTTTTATCTTTTTTTGACCACATCCCCTCTCCCGTCAGAACCCACAGGTGCGCCGCAAGGTATCTATCTGCGAATCCCACAGTTCTTTCAGATCTTCCACCTCATCGGGTTCGGCAAAATCGGTAATTTCCAGTACATAATCATTGGTAAGTTCGTTATTGGTCATCTTCAGCTCAAAGTAGTACCGTTCGCCCACCTCATCCAGCCAACGAAAGCGGATATAGGAATAGGCGCGGATCGCTATGATCTCTGCCTGCCGTTCTTCTGTTTTCCCCCAATAAAAAGTCACGTTCTTATCACGCGAATCCACTTTGTCGGCAAACCAGTCTTCCAGACCCGAAGGGGTACTGATGGCTGCCCATATGATGTTCTTAGAGGTTGCATTCAAAAGGTATTCCAAATGGATCTTCTCTTTCTTCATAACTCGTTCCAGTATTTAGATTATGCGGGCCAAGATAATTGTTTTTTTCTAATTACCTTGTATTTCCATTGAAAATAATTTATTTTTCATCCTGCCGCTTTTTCAATTTGATCCGAAAAGGGACACCTGTAAGCGGATACATATACTCTCATAAAATCGGAAAAATAAGTTCACATATTTTGGAAGTTTCATAAAAACCTCTATCTTTGCACCCGCAATCACAAAATTGAGGGCGCGATAGCTCAGCCGGTTAGAGCGCATGATTCATAATCATGAGGTCCCCAGTTCAATCCTGGGTCGCGCTACAAAAAATCCCGGAAATTCTGTTTTCAGAGTTTCCGGGATTTTTGTTATACCTGTGAAAAATAAGAAACTCACCGGCAGTTGGTAAAGAAAAAGTCCGCGTCTTTTTCGTACACCTTCAGGAACGTGCCGATCTCTCCTCTTCTTTTTTCTCCAGTGACTGATAGATCACTTCCTGTATCCGCTTACGTATGCCCAGCTTAGAAAGCTGGTTGGTCACTGTAGAAGGATAGGTACGGTTACTGATAAAGACATATACCAACTCATTGTCCGGGTCTACCCACACACAAGTACCCGTAAAACCGGTATGTCCATACACCGAAGCCGGTGCGGCAGCGGCACATGGGCTACGCTCCGGATTCCTGCGATCGGGCTTATCAAAACCGAGGCCACGCCGGCTGCGGGAAGAGGTTTCCGTGGTGAACAGCCTGCACGTCTCTTCTCCCAGATAGCGTTTTCCACGGTATTCTCCTCCATTGAGGAGCAACTGGGAGATCTGAGCCACCTCAGCAGCGGTAGAGAAAAGTCCGGCATTGCCGGAAATCCCCCCCCCTGAAAAGCAGCAGCTTCATCGTGGACATACCCATGTATGGTAGTCTTACGCACAAACCGGTCTATTGCCGACGGTACGACCTCCTCTTTTCCAAAATAGCGCAAAGGCAGGTAGGCCGTACGCCGGAGTCCCATCGGATCGTAAAATTCACGTGCCAGATACGTATCCAGCGGAGTACCGGTCAGTTGCTCCACCACCTGCTGAAGAAGGATGAAACCGATACAACTATACACATATTTCTTTTCTCCCAGCCGGGAAGAAGCTATCTTGCGGTTGATCTCGGCCCGGAACTCCTGATCCACCCACATACTGTCTACCACATGCAGTGTATGCGTATCGGTACGTACCGGCGAGATCAGTCCTTCTCTGAAAGAGAACGCCGGATTGGCCCAGACCCGGCTGGCCAGTTGCAAAGGATGGGTAGCGTCTCGCTTGGCACTCAGCAAATTGCCCGGATAACTGTTCGTATCTATGCCTTCCCGGTAGAAGGGGATACTGGAAACAAGGCCCGATTCGTGAAAAAGAAGTTCCCGGATAGTGATGTGCTCTTTATTGGTTCCTTTCAGATAGGGAAGATGGTCACTCACCTTATCAGTCAGGTTGATCAGTCCTTTGTCATATACCTTCATGACCGCCAGCAGTGTACCGACCATCTTACTCAGTGAGGCCACATCGTAGATATCTTCTCTCTCTACTTCCGCGCTTCCCCTACCGGTATGAGTACCGAAAGTTTTGTTGTACATCATCTTACCCTCTTTGAGCACAACCACCTGGCAACCGGGATAGGCATCTTTGGAAATACCTTCCAGAGCAATCTCATCGATCCGGTCGAGAACCACAGGGTTCATACCGTATTCTTCCGGAAGATATACCGGAAGTTCGCCCGCGATCAGAGACACGCCCTGTCCGGGACGGAACAGTGACCCTATACTGGTAGAAAGCCTGCCGTCTAATGTGGCCTGACCGAACAGGGCATCTGCCGTATGACGTTGTACATCGCGGTTGGCAGAATGTGCCCAGATTACCGCGGATGCCCGAGAAAGCGCGGCTTCGATCTGTGCCATCGGTTTTTGGGGAGTGAAAAAAACATACGTTACGGGCTCTTCCGGTTCGAAACGGTCAAAAAAGGTCTGATAAGCTGCCAGCTGCGTAGCTGTCACACAAACCACCATACGCTTACAGGCTTTCATGCGCTGTATCAACTCATCCGAAGCAGCCGCGCCCAATCCGCCGGCAAGCTGGAAACGTCTGACCGGAGCATATTGCTCCAGCGATTTGATAAAGGTTTCCGCGTCGGACGCGCCGCCCACCTGCAGCACAGCGATGCTCTCCTCTTCCTGCACATCCAAGGGCAATACCCGCTCTGTGTTGGTGATCAGGGTCACAGCCGCCTGTTGCAACCGCCGGATCAGATCGGTTGCCTGTGGAGTATGGATCCGTTGTTCCAGTCCGGACAGCCGGATCTCCTCCGGCTGCGCAGACAACCCAAGCATATATTTATAGGTAAGTACCTTCCTGCATTTCTCATTGATATCCGCTTCACTCAATTCCCCTTGCTCGATGGCTTTCAGTACAGCCTCTATCTCCGCTTTCAGCCGTGGTGGCGATAGCACCATGTCGTTTCCGGCCTTCAGCGCCTGCAAGCTGGGATTTTCATTGCCAGCCCCTTTCATGGCAAGCGCGTCGGTAAAAATGAGTCCGCGAAAGCCCATCTCTTCTCTGAGCAATCCGTGTACGATATGCCGGGATAGAGAAGAGGGACGACCGGCTTCCGGTTCCAGAGCAGGCACTTCCAGATGTCCGACCATGATACTGCCCAGCCCTGCCCGGATCATCTGACGGAAGGGATACAGTTCTACACTATCCAGCCTCTCCCGGGAAAAAGGCAATACAGGCAAAGCGTGATGAGAATCTACATCCGTATCCCCGTGACCGGGAAAATGCTTGCTGACACTCAGTACACCGCCGCTTTCCAGGCCGGTAGCATAAGCGATCACCCTGTCTGCCACCCGTTCCGGATCTTCCCCAAACGAGCGGGTGTTAATCACCGGATTGCGGGGGTTGATGTTTACATCCGCTACAGGGGCAAAGTTCACATGTACACCGATCTCCCGGCTCTGACGGGCCATCTCCTGGCCGTATTCGTAGATCAGCCGGTCATCCTGTATACAACCCAGTACCATATTGCGGGGAAAGATAGGGGTATTGCGCAAACGCATCGACAGTCCCCATTCGCCATCGAAAGTGATCATAACGGGTACACTGGCCATCTCCTGCGCCTTATTTGTGAGTTGGGCCTGATTCTCCATCAGACCTCCGGAAAAGAGGAGCCCCCCAACCTTATAAGTCTTCACGGCATCCCGCAGCAAGGCCTCATTCTGTTTGGTCTGCACAGGAGCAATCGTATACACAAACAACTGTCCCACCTTTTCCTTCAGACTGAGGGTATGGAATACCGAATCGACCCACTGCCGGCACTGCTCATCCCGGGAAGCCTTGTTCAGGATCAACGGCTCGACCTGCGCCGTAGCCGGCAGAGTGACACATACAAATAAGGTGAAGGTTAACGCGAATGAACAGACTTTTTTTTCGATTCATGGTTCTGTTTATTTTCTATAGCATCGCCCCGACACACCGGAAACCAGTGAATCCTCTTCACCAGTCAGCCCGGAACGAACGCGATGATCTGTGGTTTACGGTATGCTTACGGGATCGTCACATCCAGACGTCCGACATAAATGGAGTTCTTTCCCATCTGGGTCACCAGTACTTCCTTGCCTTCGGCGTTGGTATAAAATTCCGGTTCTTCCAGGTAGGTATGCGAATGTCCTCCTAAGATCATATCAATATTCCGGGATTGCTGTGCCAGTACCTGATCCGAATCGGGATAATAGGTAGAAGATCTGTAACCCAGGTGAGACAGACAGATAACAATATCGCATTTCTCCTGGTTCTTGAGAAAGTCAGCTATTTCATTAGACACAGCCACCGGATCTTTATAGATCACTCCTTCGCAGTTCTCGTCGGCGACCAACCCTTTGAGCTTGACACCCAGTCCCAACACCCCGATCTTCACGCCCCTGCGCTCCAGGATCAGATAAGGTTTCACCAATCCTTCCAGTACGGTACCGGTCACCTCATAGTTGGAACAGACTATCGGGAACTCGGCCAGGCGGTACAGCCGGGCCAGATTGTCCATCCCGAAATCGAATTCATGATTCCCGATCGTTACAGCGTCGTATTTCATGGCGTTCATCAGCTTTACCTCCACATCTCCCCGGAACAGGTTGTAATAAGGAGTTCCCTGAGAGAAATCGCCGGAATCGAACAAGAGCAGATCCGGATCTTCCGCGCGTGCCTGAGCAATATAGGTGGCCCGACGCACAAAGCCCCCTTTTCCGGCAGACCGTTTGTCCGCGGAATGAGCCTCTACCGGTTCGATGCGACTGTGAGAATCATTTGTATAAAGGATGGTCAGTTGCTGCTGGGCAGAAAGTGGCAAAGCCATGCCCAGGCAGAACACCACACAGGTATGTAGAAAAATTTCAGATACAATTCGGTTCATACTATCCTATACTTTTTATCAACAATTATTTTCATAAACACCTCCGGCTATTCCTGTATAGTAATACGTCCGTCGACCCGGGAAGTCACCTCCTGCCCGGATTCCGCCAGCAACTGTACATACCGCAGGAAAATATCACGGATCGTAGCCTGTTCCGGGCAGATACGTCCTTCGGATTGCCGGAAAGCAGACAGTTTATCATTCCCCTCGGCCAGGTAATCCAGCGTCGCCACCACATACCGCCGTTCGTCTGCGATGTCCGCTCCGCCTACCGTTGCGCTGACCAGTTGACCGTCAGAGGTGATCACCAACCGCGCGTTGCTGATACCTTCTCCTCCGGCTAAAGCGATATTTTCCATCAACTGCTTCAGTGTACTTCCTGTAAGAGTGAGCAGACACAGGGAATTCTCAAACGGAAGGATCTCATAAATATCTCCGTAAGTAATATCTCCCGCGCTCAGGCTGCTACGCAGACCTCCCATATTCACGACAGCCACATCCGCCGGATGTCCCAGGTAAGGTATGGCAGCTTCGCGGAGCACATCCGCTATCAGATTGGAAAGCAGACTTTCCGGCCTGTCCGCGGACATATCCAGCGCGCTCCTTCCGACTACAGGAGTCATGATACTATCGACCACCGCTTTATAAGGAGCAAGGATCGCGAGAACTTCCGGGTCGGGATCCGCGTCCCAACCGGCATCCATCTCCACACGGGTAGCTGTGATCTGCAGACCTTCCGGTCGTGGCTTCTCCACAGAAAGGTGTTTCACACCGCGGCAACCGCTGAAAGTGATCAGAAGCGCCAGCAAGACCGCGTAAGCAGCACTTGTCAAATGTCGAATCATAGGCATTGTTCAGAGTTTATTTCATTGCCACAAATATACTCTTTTCGCTTTGTTTTACCTAACCAATGGCCCTTGTTTCAGATTTTATTCCCTGATTTATACAGGATACAGTACTGAAACGGAAGGAGATATTACAAAAATATTTGGTCATCCCGAAAATATTTCGTTCCTTTGCACCGCTTTCGCGCAACCGCTGTCAAAGAAGAGTTACTTGTTACGTTGCGTAGATCATCAATCAATTTAATCGAAACAACAATGGATTTAATCAAAATTGCAGAAGAAGCATTTGCTACCGGCAAACAACACCCTCAGTTCAAAGCCGGTGACACTGTTACCGTTGCATACCGTATCATTGAAGGTAGCAAAGAGCGCGTACAGCTGTACCGCGGAGTTGTTATCAAGATCGCCGGTCACGGAGAAAAGAAACGTTTTACCGTACGCAAGATGTCAGGGACTGTAGGAGTAGAAAGGATCTTTCCCCTGGAATCTCCCGCTATCGACAGCATTGAGGTGAACAAGATAGGTAAGGTGCGCCGCGCCAAACTATATTACCTGCGCGCGCTTACCGGAAAAAAAGCAAGGATCAAAGAAAAACGATTTGCCAGCAAATAAATACCGCAACCGCGGAAAAAATAAAAAAAGGAGCTCTGAAAAAGCTCCTTTTTTATGGCTATTACCTCCGGACATACACATCCTGACACACCTATGTAACATCCGTCTCACTTCCTGACCTAATCCCCTAACTGCCTGTCCATGCGGATAAAAAACTATTTTTTGCTACTCTCTTTTGTCTTTCACCCAGGGTCTGGGGTACCCGTACAAGCGACCTCAAAGGTGTTAAAATAAAAATCCAAAGAATAAAATTAGATAAAAATGCCTACTCTTAGGAATATTTTATATATTTGTCTCCGGTAAACGAAATAGGTCTTATGCCTTTTATAACTATTCATACATAAAGATACTAAGGGATTTGTATAGATACATCCATTCCCTGACAGCTTTAATAGGCAATAAGGCGGGAGAAGTCAGCATTCAGGTGACAGACGGGAACGGAGACCCGGTAGAGACCCTCTGGTTTGATGCGCTGGCTCCGGTTCAGCAGGCGCTCCAGGTTACCTGGAAACCCACTGACAACGACTGTATGCCTGCCACAGGCAGCGGGATCGCGGGTACCGAAGCCATTGATTTCTCTATGGGAGATGACCCCGCTTCCGCCACCATGACCGGAGGCAGTCATATCTTCTCTTTACAACCGGTAGCCACCACAGGGACGATCCCGTTCGAGGAACGTACTTCCAGGCTCTATTTTACTACAGGAGGAGCTACCCCGGTGAGTGCCACGGTACTGGTGCGTCAGGTAAGTTATGAATTGCTTGCGGAAACTCAGGAAAGTTACGATCTGGACGGGCACAGCCATTCCTTCATCATACGCACCAATGCCGACTGGACCGCAGAGATCTTAGACGATCCCGATCAGGTAGTGACCGGGTACGAGACATCGGGCCTCCGAAGTGTAGCCGAACGCCATTTCGCATTTACACTGAAAGAAAGCGACATAACCCAGACAACCGTAACTTTCCGTTTCCATCTGACAGGAGATTTCGGACCGGTCGTGACACAGGATGTAACCCTCCTGGCCGGCAGTTCGAACAGCGGAGGAAATACACGTATAGTAGGCCTTGCCAACTGCTACTTAGTAGATCCGGAAGGATATACCCTATTTATTCCGGTAGAACAGGCCAATGCCGATGGGAACATACGAATTACGGACGGCATGGAACTCAACGCTAAATTCATCTGGACCGACCAGCCGGGCGGATTGTCACAAAACGGATGTGTAGCCGCGATCAGTGTCGATGGTAAAGGACCGGACGCGATGCTGCATGTCACCTCCGGCAATGTGAGTGGAAACGCGATAGTCGCGGTGACCAATACTTCCGGGACCATACTCTGGAGCTGGCACATCTGGGTAACGGATTTCCATCCGGATAATGATATTAACGATAAATATACCTTCAATGTATATGAGTTTCTCGATCGCAACATCGGAGCACTTAGCGACGAAGGTGGAAGCCAGCAAGCCCTCGGATTGTATTATCAATGGGGAAGGAAAGATCCGTTCCCATCCGCTGCCGGCATCAATTCTAATCAGTTTACAACAATCTATGATGAAAATGGTAAAGTTATTACTATCCAAACATATGCCAGAGCATGGAATGAAACAAATATGACCGAATATTCCATACAGAATCCCTTGACATTTATCACCAGTACAGAAGATTGGTTCGGAGACAGTACTACAGGTAGTAGTGCCGAAAGGATATCCGCCTGGCATCCGGGTGAAGCAACTTCTGACATAGAAAAAAGCGTGTATGATCCTTGTCCGGAAGGATGGAGAGTGGTTCCCGGAGGTACTACAGGAGTCAACACTGTATGGTACAATCTATTTACTTCCGTTGGATATGATGCAACTATTTCCAGCACTGTTATTATTGATCATTACAATCCTGCATTAGGAACAAATGTAACTCTGGGCATATGGCCAAACGCAGGGTTGATTCAAAGTAGTTCCAGTTCTATGTCACTTACCTCAGTCGGAAGTGCAGGAAAATACTGGACCGCAATGGGTGTCCAGTATAGTGGAGCCTTCTCCGCACATATCTCTATGACCAGTGGAAGTTCTCACCCCGGAACATCAAACAGAAGAGCAGATGGTATGAGTGTACGCTGTATGAGAAGAGTCGAAGATTAAAGAAGTTCCAAAGGGCAATGTATGCCCTTTGGAACTTCTTTAAGGAAAACAAACTCAAATTCGTTTACATATAAAATCTTTACTGTTTATTGCCAGTAAATTTATCCACGATCAGCGCCAGTGCCCCATCGCCTGTTACATTGCAGGCCGTACCGAAACTATCCTGCAAAGCAAAGATAGTAATCAGCAGAGCGGTGCCTGCCTCATCGAAGCCCAACACCGCCACAATCAGTCCGAGCGAGGCCAGAACAGTACCTCCGGGCACTCCGGGAGCACCGATCGCAAAGAATCCAAGCAATACAACAAACAGGATCATAGTACCTATACCCGGCAGGGTTCCATAGAGCAATTGCGAAACAGTCAAGACAAAAAACACCTCGGTCAGGATCGAACCGCATAAATGTATATTGGCAAACAGAGGAATGGTAATGTCTATGGTCTCTTTGCGAAGCATACAGGTTTGGGTGGCACATTCCAGCGCTACCCCTAAGGTGGCGGCGGAAGACATGGTACCTAAGGCAGTCAGATAGGCCGGGCCGTAGTGTTTCAGAACCTTCCATCCATTGCGCCGGGTGTAGAAAGAGGCGGCCAGATACAGGAAAGCCAGCCAGATATAATGACAAACGATCACCAGAGCGATCACAGACAGGAATACAGGCAACTGACGGGTGAGCGCTCCTTCGTAGCTCAACACACAGAAGTTGGCAGCCACGAAAAAAGGCAGTACAGGCAACAAGATCTTTCTGACCAGCAGAAGCACCATTTCCTGAAAAGAATGCAAAAGATCCACCACATTCCGGCTATGGGTCCAGGCGGCAGACAAGCCGACAAAAACAGAAAGGACCAGCGCAGACATGACACTCATAACCGGAGGGATCTCCAGAATGAATACCTGGGCAGGCAAACTCCGCACCCCCCGGCTACAGGAGCGATATGCAGCATCGGAACCACCTCATACCCTACCAGCAACCCCAGACACGCCGCGCCGATGGAAGAAAGATAAGCCAGCGTAAAAGCAAAAAGCAACACGCGGGAAGCATTACTCTTCAGAGAGGCGATGGAAGGAGCCACAAATCCGAAAATGATCAGAGGCACCAGGAAGAAGATCACCTGCCCATTGATCATTTTCACGGACAAAACGATCTTCATCACCGGTTCTCCGGCGGTCAGACCCAGAATAACACCCACTGCTACCGCCACAAGCAGTTGTACAATTGTATTTTTTAATAGTTTTTTTATCATGCTGTTCCACTCCTTACCTACTACCGGTACCGACAGGAAAAACCGAAGTACACACCTTTGTGCCCCGCCGTTCCGGTCGACCGACTATTGACCCGGACAAAGATAGGGTCCTGTCGCATAGACTGAAATACCATTTATGTGGTATTTCAGTCCCTTAGGTTAGGTAAGATCTTTTTAAAGCAAAAGTCAGCTTCCCCGAGAGAGCTATCCCGGCAGGCAACTTCTTCTGCTCCTTGCAGCTATCCGCGGAAAGGCCACAGCAGCAGACTCGGATATACACTCTCCCTGACAGAAAATAAACAGCCCCGCTTCCGGAAGAAGCAGGGCCGCCCTATAGGATCAGTTACCTGTGCGTCATTCCCGGAGCTCCCAGGCCAGCGCGCTGGCACCCAGTACCGCCGCATCCGAATCTTTCAGCTCGGAGATCAGCAACCTGGCTTTTCCTTTGAAGATCTGCAATATATTGGCATTGATAGATTCCTGTATCGGCTTCATGATCAGATCACCGGATTTGGCCAGCCCTCCGAAAAGCACAATAGCCTCCGGACTGGAGAAAGAGATGAAGTCGGCCAATGCCTCTCCCAACAGGCTACCCGTGAACCGGAAGATCTCTGCCGCCAGCTCATCGCCCTGAACAGCCGCATCAAATACATCTTTGGAAGTGATACTTTCCGCCGGGATGTTGCGCAACAAACTCTGGTCGGTACGCGCGGCCAGCAATTCACGCGCCGTACGTGCCACACCGGTAGCCGAGCAATACGTTTCCAGACACCCGTGACGGCCGCACCCGCAAAGCCGCCCGTTTTCCCGACGCATGATCACATGCCCCAACTCTCCGGCAAAACCATCGTGTCCATATACCACCTGACCGTTGATCACAATACCACTACCTACACCCGTTCCCAGCGTGATCATGATAAAGTCCTTCATACCACGTGCCACTCCATACGTCATTTCACCTACAGCCGCGGCATTGGCATCGTTGGTCAGTGCCGTAGGAATACCCAGGCGCTCTTCAAAGAGAGAAGCTAAGGGCACCACCCCCTTCCAGGGAAGATTGGGAGCGAATTCTATAGTTCCGGTATAATAATTTCCATTGGGCGCGCCGATACCGATGCCTTTGATCTTCTCTACGCCTCCCTGAGCAAGGATCAGAGGAAGAAGACTTTTACAAACCTCATCTACATAATTTTCAACTTCGGTATACGACTGCGTTTTTACGGCACCGCTTGCCAGGATCGAACCACGCGCGTCGACAATGCCAAACACGGTATTTGTACCGCCTATGTCAATCCCGACTACGTATTGTTTCTCCACATTTGAATTCATGATATTCTGTTTAAAGGGTTAGTTATTATTTTTTAATGCACACAAATAACGCAAAGAAGATCGACTCTTCAAAATGTTTTTTAAAAAAAATTCAGGCCTCCTGCAACTTTTCGTACCTTGCGTGCGTCTAATAGTCAAAATGAGTAGAAATATGCAATTAAACCTACTGTAAAGTGATACATTTAGAAGATATAAACAAGACTTACGACAACGGAGCACCGCTACATGTACTGAAAGGGATCAACCTGGATATTGACAAAGGAGAATTTGTCTCTATCATGGGAGCATCGGGCTCCGGAAAATCTACCTTACTTAATATACTGGGTATACTTGATAATTACGATACGGGCAATTACTACCTCAACAATGTACTGATCAGGGACCCGAGTGAGACCAAAGCGGCCAGTTACCGCAACCGCATGATCGGGTTCATCTTCCAGTCGTTCAACCTCATTTCCTTTAAAGACGCGATGGAAAATGTGGCGCTTCCGCTGTTTTACCAGGGAGTCAGCCGCAAGAAACGCAACAAACTGGCCATGGAATACCTGGAACGTCTGGGCCTGAAAGACTGGGCACACCACATGCCCAACGAGATGAGCGGGGGGCAGAAGCAACGCGTAGCCATTGCCCGGGCACTGATCACACAACCCCAGATCATCCTGGCCGACGAACCCACCGGAGCGTTAGACAGCAAGACCTCGGTAGAGGTGATGGACATCCTGAAAGAGCTTCACAACGACGGTATGACACTGATCGTAGTGACCCACGAAAGCGGAGTGGCCAATCAGACCAACAAGATCATCCACATCAAAGACGGGATCATCGAACGCATCGAAGAGAACCACGACCACGACGCGTCGCCTTTCGGCAAAGACGGCTTCATGAAATAATTTCCCCATACAAACAAACGCCATACCGGAACGGTAGGCACATCTTATACAACTACCTATGATTGACATTTGGCAAGAAATCTACGGAACCATCAAACGGAACAAACTACGTACGTTCCTCACAGGGTTTGCCGTAGCCTGGGGCATATTTATGCTGATCGTACTTCTCGGATCGGGCAACGGACTGATCCACGCCATGGAAGAGTCCTCTACACAGATGGCCATGAACTCCATCAAGATATTTCCCGGACGTACCAGTAAATCCTACGACGGCCTGAAAGAGGGACGACGCATCCAATTAGATAACAATTCCCTGGCACTGACCCACCGCAACTTCACCGACCATGTGATCGATGCCGGAGCCACCGTCAGACAAGGGGGAGTCTACGTAAGCTACGGACCGGAGTATGTCAGTCTCACCCTGTATGGGGTATACCCCAACTATACGGAAGTAGAAACCATCCAATCTACCGCCGGACGGTTCATCAACCAGATAGATATCCGGGAACGCAGAAAGATCATAGTCCTGCATGAAAAGACAGCTGAGATCCTGTTTAAGGACGAAGATCCCATCGGCAAGTTCGTGATTGCCGGAAAAGCAGCTTATCAGGTGGTAGGACTCTTCAGCGATCCGGGCGACCGGGATTCCCGGGAAGCCTATATGCCCTTCAGCACCCTGCAGATCATCTACAACAAGGGAGACAAACTGAACAACATCACCATGACCACCAAAGACTTAGAGACCCTGGAAAGTAATGCCGCCTTCGAAAAAAATACCGTCGGGTCTTAGGCAGCTACCACCGCTTCGATGCCGAAGACCACAGCGCCATCTGGATCTGGAACCGTCTTTCCAATTACATGCAACAGCAGAAAGGGATGGGGATTCTCCGCACCGGGATATGGGTCATCGGGATCTTCACCTTACTCAGTGGCATTGTAGGGGTAAGTAATATCATGCTCATCACCGTGAAAGAACGGACGCGGGAATTCGGTATCCGCAAAGCGATCGGGGCAAAACCATCCTCCATCCTCTGGCTGATCATCATCGAAAGTGTGACCATCACCACGCTCTTCGGATACGTCGGTATGGTAGCGGGAATTGCCGTTACCGAATGGATGGACAAGGTAGCGGGAGCCAAAACCATCGATACCGGTGCCTGGACCGAAACCGTCTTTCTGAATCCGACCGTAGACATAGGGATCGCCATTCAGGCCACTTTAACACTGATCATCGCGGGAACACTGGCCGGACTATTCCCTGCCCGGAAAGCGGTCAGGATACGCCCCATTGAAGCACTCAGAGCAGATTAACGCATGAAACGAGCCTGATAAGACCCGTCGCCGGAGGCGACGCGCGCAAACAGGAAGTTCCATATGACCGTCGTGTCAAACATAAAATTGTACATATGAAAATGGATATTGATACATGGGAAGAGATCCTCATCACCATCACGAGAAACAAGACCCGAAGCCTGCTTACCGCTTTCGGGGTATTCTGGGGGATCTTTATGCTGGTTGCCCTCATCGGTGGCAGCCAGGGCATGCAGGATCTGATGAAATCCAATTTTGACGGATTTGCCAGTAACTCCTGCTTCGTATGGCCACAACGTACGGGAGAAGCCTACAAAGGATTCCGGAAAGGACGCTGGTGGAGCTTAGAAAACGCGGATGTAGAACGATTGAAACGGGATGTGAAAGACATAGACATCATCACTCCCACACTGAGCCAATGGGGCTCAACGGCTGTTTTCGGAGAAAAGACAAGCAGCTGCGTAGTCAAAGGGCTGCATCCGGAATACAACACTATCGAAACACAGATCATGGGATACGGACGTTTTATCAATAAGGTAGATGTACTGGAAAGCCGCAAGGTGTGTACCATCGGTAAACGCGTCTACGAAGAACTGTTCCAGGCCGGAGAAGATCCCTGCGGAAGCTACATCCGTGTAGACGGGATCTACTATCAGGTGATAGGAGTAAATACCGCCGAAGGAAATATGTCTATCAACGGACAGGCCTCAGAAGCCATCTCCATCCCGTTCACCACCATGCAGCGGACCTATCCCTGGCGGGAGATCGATATGCTTTGTATAACCGCCAGACCGGGTGTAAAAGTAACGGAGTTGCAGCAGAGTATCGAACAGGTTCTGAAACCACCCCACTACATCCACCCCGATGATAAGGAAGCGGTCATGTTCTTCAACGCCGAAGCCATGTTCTCCATGGTAGACAACCTCTTTACCGGCATACGCATACTGAGCGTACTGGTAGGTATAGGCACGTTACTTGCCGGTGCCATCGGGGTCAGCAACATCATGATGGTGACAGTGAAAGAGCGCACCACGGAGATCGGCACACGAAGAGCCATCGGAGCACGTCCGCGGGATATCCTGCAACAGATCCTCTCGGAAAGTATGGTGTTGACCTCCATCGCCGGCATGGCCGGGATCACCTTCGCCGTATGCATCCTGGAGCTTATGGAATCCGCGACACACTCCGCGGAAAGTGAACCCAGGTTCCAGATCACGTTCTGGCTGGCCATAGGTACCTGCGCCGTATTGATCACCCTGGGGATGCTGGCCGGACTGGCTCCTGCCTACCGGGCCATGGCCATCAAACCCATCGAAGCCATCCGTGACGAATAGAACCGTCTGACTCTTACAGAACTATAGAAAAACCCAGATAAATAAATCGCAAAATACATACAAGATGAAAAAGTATCTCAAAATCGGACTACTGGTATTTATTGCCCTTATTTTCCTCGGAACGTTCGTATTCCTCTTCAACAAATCGAAACCTAAGGCGATCGAATACGAAACCTTCACTCCGGAAGTAGCGGATCTGGAGAAGACCACCGTGGCTACCGGAAAAGTGGAACCACGCGACGAAATCCTGATCAAGCCGCAGATCTCAGGGATTATTGATAAGGTATACAAAGAAGCCGGACAGACCGTGAAAAAAGACGAAGTGATCGCCCGCGTCAAGGTAATCCCCGAATTAGGAGAGCTCAACCGGGCCGAAAGCCGGGTGCGCCTGGCAGAGATCAGTGCTTCACAGGCCGAAACAGACTTCGCCCGCATCAGGAAGTTATACGAGGGTCAGCTGATCAGCCAGGAAGAGTATGAAAAAAGCGAAGTCAGCCTGCAACAGGCGATCGAAGAGCGCGTGGCAGCCAAAGACGCTTTAGACATTATCAAGGAAGGCATCACCCAGAAGAGTGCTTCTTACAGCAACACAATGATACGCTCCACCATAGACGGACTTATCTTAGATGTACCGATCAAAGAAGGGAATTCCGTGATCATGAGCAACACCTTCAACGACGGGACCACCATTGCCAACGTGGCCAACATGAACGACCTGATCTTCCGGGGGAACATCGACGAAACGGAAGTAGGCCGCATCCACGAAGGAATGCCTATCAAACTCACCATCGGTGCGCTGCAAAACTATACGTTCGACGCCATGCTGGAATACATCTCACCCAAAGGCGTAGAAGAGAACGGAGCCAATCAGTTCGAGATCAAAGCAGCCGTACAGGTACCGGACACCGTGGTGATACGCTCCGGATATTCGGCCAACGCGGAGATCGTGCTGGCACGCGCGCCACACGCGCTCGCCATACCGGAAAGCGCGCTGGAATTCAGTAGCGACAGCACGTTTGTGTGGATATTGACAGATAGCATCTCCCAGCAGTTCGAACGCAGACAGGTAGAGATCGGTATGAGCGACGGCATCCGTATAGAGATCAAAAAAGGACTGGAAGCCAGCCACAAAGTACGCGGACCGGAAAAGGGTAAGAAATAAAAAAGAACAAAATCATCTCCGGATCAGAAACGGACGCGCGCGAGACTGCATACCTGTTAGGCTGCAAAAACACACCTGCCCGTTACAGCCGGTCCGGACACGAAACAACAAAAAAACATACGTATGAAAAAATACATCCTATTTTCTTTTCTGACCGTTGCCGGTACGCTGCTCTCCTGCCTCCACGCACAGCAGGGATGGACACTGCGCCAATGTATCGAATACGCGATCGAACACAACATACAGATCCGGCAGGCAGAGAACTCGGCGGAACAAGACCGTATCAGCCTGAACACAGCCAAATGGTCACGACTTCCCAACCTCACCGCCAGCGCGTCGCAGGGATGGAGCTGGGGACGCACCACCTCACCGGTAGACAATACTTACACCAACACCAGCAGCGGAAGTTCTTACGGTAGCATCAATACCAACATCCCGGTATTCAGCGGCTTTGAGCTGCCCAATCAGAAAGCATTGGCCGAGCTCAACCTGAAAGCGGCGCTGGCCGATCTGGAAAAAGCCAGAGAAGACCTCTCCATCAACGTGGCGCATGCCTACCTGCAGGTACTTTTCACACAGGAAATACATACCATCCGGGAAGAGCAGATCGCAGTGAGCAAAGAACAATACGCCCGTATGCGGCAACTGGCGGAAGTAGGCAAAGCCTCTCCCGCTGAAGTGGCAGAAGCGGAAGCCCGGGTGGCACAGGACGAGGTGAGTGTGGTAGAGGCCCACAACAACTATCAGCTGGCACTGCTGGATCTGAGCCAGCTCCTGGAACTCCCCACTCCGCAAGGGCTCACGCTGGCCCGGCCAGACACAGACGTATCGGTGATGCTGACCCCGCCGGAAGAGATATATACCGAAGCACTGATGGTCAAGCCGGACATCCAGGCGGCTCTGTTCCGGTTAGAAGGCAGCGAAAAGAACATACGCATCGCCCAGAGCGGATTTTATCCGCAACTCTCTCTCGGAGCCAGCCTGAGCACAGGATTCTATACGGTAGACGGAAAAGCCTATGAGAATTTCGGCAACCAGATCAGTAACAACTTCAACAAGCAGATCGGGTTCAGCCTGAGCATTCCGCTGTTCAACCGCTTTGCTACACGCAACCGGGTACGCGCGGCCCGCCTGCAACAGGTAGATCTGGCGTTGCAGTTAGACCATACCAAAAAGACCCTCTACAAAGAGATCCAGCAAGCCTGGTACAACGCGGTGGCCGCGGAGAGTACATACAAGACCAGTGAAGTAGCCGTAGCAGCCAATGAAGAGACATTCCGGTTGACGCGGGAGAAGTTCGAGAACGGCAAAGCCACTTCACTGGAATACAACGAATCCAAACTCAACCTGACACAGGCACTGTCGGAACGGGTACGGGCCAAATACGATTTCCTGTTCGCTACCAAGATACTAGCCTTCTACAAAGGAGAACCGATCGAATGACCGGGGCCATACGCGCAGACGACTGCCGGGTTTCGCGTCAGCGGCACAACAACCGCATAGGTCACCTCTCCGGAGCATAAATCAGCGCGGGAATAGATGAAAAAAGAATATCCCTGTCACTCACGTCATTCCGACGAAAAAGCGGCAGGGATATTTCATCACCGTCATCCACCTGGTAGGTTCACTGGCAAAAGATCCGGCTGTCATTTAAAAATCTCATATCCAGCTCACCGACGGTTCCTCAAGTATCGCCCGGCGGTGCTCCCTGTCACATTTCCGATGAATAAGCTGAGCTATAGGCATATGCTCTTCATTCATCTCATAAACAGCTCGTTTCAGATCCATACTATACGCGTTCTGAGTCGGGCTCCAACGGGCCTGCTCCATAACGATATGCGTATCTGTATACCGGAAACTCAGCTTCGTATCCGGAGACCAGCATTGCTTGCGACGATCCCATTTAAAAATCTCCTTGGAGAGGATACGGTTTTGCTCGTCGTAAGTAAAATCATATTTCATATGGTTTTCCAACCCACCGTCGTTTCTGTAAATAATACGGGAAATTACCTTTTCGTTCTCTACGACATCATTTGTCACATACTCGTTCTGGGCCTTCGCAGCAGTTCCTGAAAGTATCGCGATACATATCCCCATCATACAAACTGCTTTTTTCATCCATTCGTTTTCATAAGTCTGCTTATTACTGTTTAACCATTGGTTTATTCACTCCTTCCTACCTGCTATCGTCCGGACTTTTCTTTCCTTTTCCTTCGCCCGATCAGGCTCCGGTCGGATAACAGCAAGTATTCGCTACAGATAGAGCAAGAGCCATGCCAAACCAGTACCTCATTGATAATCAAGGGTAAAGCATGTACAAAAAGTGTCCGATACCGGACACAGAAGCAGGTGAAATGTACGATTTACGACAGATGATTTACAAATTGGAAAACCAAACTACGGAGGTTGGCACTCCCCTGTACAAACGCGGAGAGAGGGACGATCGGACAATTGGCGATATACGATTGAAACTACAGAAAGAATAGGTTGCTACATCCCTATGCCCCACAGGCTATATGCAAACCGACGAGACACATAGGCGCGGCTCTGTGACGCCAGGCTCACGCGGGCATATATCCAGAAGAGAAAAGTTTATTCAAACGACACCACCGCTTCAATCACCGCCGACACCTCTTGCTCCGTCATCACAGGCGAGACAGGCAGGCTCAGTTCTTCCCGGTGCAATTGCTCTGTCAAAGGCAAACGCAGTCCACTGAATTCTTTCAGCGCGCCCTGACAGTGAGGAGGCGCGGGGTAATGCACAGCGGTTTCTATGCCTCTTTCCTGTAGAAAAGCCTGTAGCATATCTCTGCGCGGACAAAATACCGGAAACACATGGAACACATGTTCTTCCCATACCTTTACCTGAGGAAGTGTAATAAACGGAAGATCGATCTCATGCATATACCGACGGGCAATCCGCCGGCGGCGTTCATTGTCCGCGTCCAGCCGGTGCAGTTTCAGGGTAAGCACAGCCGCCTGTATCTCCTCGAGCCGACTATCCAACCCTTTGTAAGGGTGCAGGTTGCGGGCAGACACTCCGTAATTGAGCATCGCGCGTATGGTTACCGCCAGCAATTCGTCTGCTGTGGTGACCGCTCCTCCGTTGCCCAGGGCACCCAGGTTACGATCCGGCAGAAAACTGAAGGCCGCCGCGTCTCCCAGGCTACCCGCCCGTTTGCCTTGATAAAGAGCTCCCTGCGCTTCTCCCGCGTCCTCTATCACTAATAGCCGGCGCGCGGTGACCCATTCCATCACCGGCTCCATATCCATGCACCGGCCAAAGCGGTGAGAAACCAGCACCGCGCAGGTCCGGGAAGTACATAAAGCATCCAGACGATCGACATCCAGATTATAGGTCTACGGAGAAGGCTCGCATAACACAGGCACCAGTCCGGCGCGCGCGACCGAAAGAACTACAGATATATGCGCGTTGGCCGGTACAATGACCTCATCACCCTCCCGTACGATTTCTAATGCCCGATAGGCCATAAAGATCAGGGTCAGCGCGTCAAAGCCATTCGCGGTCCCTATGTAGTAAGAAGTACCGCAATAAGCGGCAAACGAATGTTCAAATTGCTTCACCTCTTCACCGGCGATATACTTTCCCGAAGCAACCACCCGGCTTACCGCAGCCGACAGTTCCGGTTCATAAGAAGCAGTCAGCCGCTCTACATCCAGAAATCTGATCATATGTATCTCTTCTATAAAAATAAAAAAGCCTTTGAAACCCGGATGGATTTCAAAGGCCAAATATAGAAATATTTATGGAGAAGAGAATCGTTCAGATTGTATATTTATCCTCTTTTTTATCTGCGCGACGAAGAAGAGCGACCGGAAGAGGAAGAAGAGGAACTACGGCTGCTGGTTGACGAACCCGACGAAGAGCGGCTGCTGCCCGACGAGCTCTTTTTCTCTGAAGTAGAAACACTGCTGCTGTTGCTGGTACGTGAAGAAGAGCCTGAACTTCTCTGCGTACTGGTGCCGCTACTCTGTGTAGCCGAACTACTGGTATTGCTGCTACGGTTCGTTGTTGAACTGCTGCTGCTCCCGCTGGTATTGCTACTGCGGTTCGTAGTTGAACTGCTGCTGTTACTTACCCGGTTGGTCGTATTCGTGGTCCTTCCGGAAGAAGAGGACGACGTGGAAGGGCGGCTGGTCACCGTTCCGAAATCCGAACGCCGGTGCGTGGTGTAAACCTTGGTATTACGGATCGTGGCAGTGGTCTTATACTGCGGATGGCTATAACGTCCGATGTAGAAACTCACCCCGCTGTTCCTGCCCCGGTAATGGGCCCCGGCGTAACTCTGGTAATGATAAGGTTTATCAAAATAGAAATGACTGTGATTGGTATACGTGATATATACCCGGAAAGACCACTTGCCCCGCTGGCATAGATCGGACGATAGAAATAGTCCGTTTGCAGGAACCGGCGGTATTGGGTCTGGTTGAGTACATACCTCAGATCATCGTTCCGGAAATCCAGCGAAGTATAATATTCCTCCATGGCCCAGTCGTATCCACGCACCACATCATCCATCACATTCCGTATGGAATAGATAAAGTCATAGTTGATCTCGTATACGTCGTTGTACTGGGCATTGCTCAGGTTCAGCTCATACCCCATCTTATCTGTCAGGAAACGTGCCTCTTTTCTCACCTTGCTCACACTCATCGCGGCGGTAGCTGTTGTATGCCCCATCCATGTGAAGGCCATCAACAAAAATATCATCTTTTTCATACTGCATATTATTTATAAATTCATACTACATAGAGGGTATATCCACGGGTCACTTCCGGTTACATATCCGATCCTCTACTCTAATTGCTGTTATCGATGATGCAAATATAAGGTGAGATTTCTCTGAAACCAATGAAACACTCTATTCCTGGGTAGGAATATCCCTATGGAAAAGAGTCAATTCCCGGATAAACTACTGTAAACCCGACAGACGGATGCCCCGTTCCAGCAGCACGATCTCTTTCCTCTTATAAAGATCGCCCACAGCTTTTTTAAAGGTCTTCTTGCTGACCCCAAAGGTCTCATAGACCTGTCCGGCCGGACTTTTATCCGTAAAAGGGATCTCTCCGCCGTTCGAACGGATAAACCGCAACAGCACCTCTGAAAAATCAGTTACTTTTTCCATACCGGGCTTATCTGCCATCAGGTCGATCTTCCCGTCCTCTCTCACCTGTTTCACATACGCCTTTCCTTTCCATCCCGGATACATCTCCCGGAACAGTTCGGAATCATACAGCATACCGCTGTACCTGTGATTTATGATCACCTTAAATCCCAGGTCTGTCTTCTGCCAGACTACAATATCCACCTCATCACCGGGCGAATAATCCGGCCTGTCCGCAGAAAGGAACCGTTCCACCTTGGCCGAACCCACAATCCGGTAACTTTCTTCATCTACATATACGTAGACCATATAACTCTTCCCGACCTGCATTTTCAGTTTCTGCTCCCGGAAAGGTACAAACAGATCCTTCATCAGCCCCCAGTCCAGAAAAGCTCCATACTGATTCACCCAGGCGACCTCCAGCCAGGCAAATTCTCCGACCTGCGCGGCAGGGACAAGGGTGGTAGCCACCAATCTCTCTTCATTGTCTAAGTAAATAAACACCTCCAGCTGTTCACCGATCTGCCAGCTTTCCGGAACATAGCGGGAAGGCAATAAAATCTCTCCCTGTTCTCCCCCGTCCAGATAGAGCCCGAACTCTACCTCTTTCACGATCTCTAATGTTTGAATACGACCCAGTTGAATCTGCATATACGATAAATTTAGGCTCTAAAGATACGTAGAAAAATATAAATAGAGAACCATTCTGATGGGTTTACCGCATACAAGGATCGCTCTCTGCCCCCTCCGGTCTGTCGCGGAGACACTCCGGCGGCATTCCGCTCTTACAGAGAATCTATAATTTCGCGTTGGTTCCGGAAATAGATGATCCGCTGCATCTCTCCACTTACAGAGATCATGGTAGACAATCTTTTCAAAGACAAGATCCAGCTTTTCATGGCATCAAACGTACTTTTCTCCATAGAATTTAAAGAATTCAGAGAGAAAGCCTTCACCATACTCAAATAGACATCCGAAGTCTGAAAATAGCAATAGCTGGTTTCAAAATTGATGTTGGAAATATATAACAACACCTGTTTGCCCGTATCTTCATACGCTCCCCGGATGGCCAGGATCTCCAGTTCATCCAGCAAACGATGCAGGTCTTCCCTGATGAGCCGGACCTCTTCCGGAGTGATCATACCGATACTTCCGAAATACTGGATATTGTTCACTAAGTACCGGAACATCAGATTATCAAACACATAATAGGTATTCTCCACATTCCGGGCGCTCCGCACTAACTTTTCCCCTACTTGTCTGACTTTATCCGGTACCACGATCTGAGCATATTTCTTGGAACCTCCCAGTCCGCTACGCTGGTACTTCCATTTAAATATAGAAAACTTCGTCAGATGTTCATAACACAGATAGATCGTCTGAGGCAGCACATTGGAACAGTCTGCCAATTCCGAATAACTTCCTTCCCGGAGCGAATGAAGTTGTTCGGCCAATTGTTCCACGTGATTCAGGTCCACGTCATCCGGATGGACATATTCCAGTGGATTGTATTGGAACGGACGGGAATGATGGAAAGCAGTCCCCACAATACAATCGATCGAGATCCCTAATTTATTGGATATAGTAGCGATTTCCGAAAAGGTAAACGGGACTTCACGCCGCAGCCGGCGGTAAATAGCCTCTTTCTCTATATGCAAAAGATCCATCAATACATGGATCAACTTCGAATTTTCCGGTATTTTCTCCTTGATAGCCTGAATAAAGGTATCATACAACGGACCATTTTTCATAATTTTTCCCTTAGGTTAAGATGAGAAGTGAATAAACTCTCCTGATAACTGGCAACATAAATCCCCCTAAAGATAAAAAGAATAATCCAGCCGGATAAAGAGGAGTCTCTTTTTGCATCAGACCCCGCGTTTTTTCCTTTATCTGTCAGTTTACCTATCAAAAAATTACATTTTCATCATTTATCTGTTTTAAACAACTGCCCCGATCTGTTTTTCACACCCTACCGGCAAAACTTATCTGAAGGAGCCGGGCATAAGGAATGTGTAAATAATCCCGAAAGCACTTCCCTCTTTATCTTCCGAATAGGTTCCGGCCATTCAGGAAAACGATAGTCCGGACAAAAGAAACCCAGACAGGCTGCAAGCCAAAGGAAAGAAGAGCAAAGGCCGTTCGTCTGTAAAAAGCCGGACGGATCCGATGCTCATATCCGGGCTACGATCTCACGTTGTGCTTTAAAAAAGTGAATGCGATCTTCCTCACCCGTTTCAGAGATAAGGGTAGAAGCACGTTGAAGAGCCTTTGTCCAGGATCTCATACGCCGGAAGATCTTTTCATCGGCAGATAGGGTGTCTATAATAGTAAACCACTTGAGCATAGAGAGGCGTGTCATCTCATTCAGAGAGATATAGGTCATGGAATTGGGAATATCGATCTGAGATACATACATCTGGACTTTTTTCCCGGTACCAAAGCATCCTTTCCGGGCAATTTCTTCCATTTCGTCCAGCAGACGAAAAAATTCCTCTTTTATCTCCTCGATCTGAGGACGGGTGATCAGAGAGATCTCCTCAAAAAAAGAATATCGTTGGCTACGAAGCGGAATATATTCTTGTCTAAGATGATATGAGTCAGTCCCGTATAACGTATCTCCCGGCTATATACATTATTTATATCCAATAGCCTCCGGGGAGGATGGACCTGGTCATACGTCAGGGTCCGCTCCGGGATCCCCTGCTGAAAAGCCCATTTCATCAACACCAGTTTATACAACGGCAGAGAAGCCATATAGAAAATCTGTGGCAAGGTATTGGTCACAATGGCAGATTCCGATTCAGGATAGTCTTTCAACTGCGACACCATATCAATCAAACCCTCCATCCTCCGATAATCCTCGTCATCCGGGTGGAACAGATAATCTACATATACCAATTCACACGGACTGGATTTGTCGTTGTGTCCCAGACGGATCACATTATCCATGGAAATCTGAAAAGCACGTGACAAAAGAATGATCTCATTGAATGAAAAATGAACCTCCCCTCTCAACCTGCGGTATACAGCTTCACGTTCCAGAAAAAGAATATCCATCAATTTATTGGTAAGTTCTTTCCTGCTGACCACCTTAGACCTTAAAATCTCAATAAAAATATGGTATGTTTTATTATCTCTCATTATGACATTCAAAAGATGAATCGTGTTTTCGACTGTAAACCATCCTATAGACAACTGACTCCATGGAATATAAGACCTCTCAGTACCGTGCAATAGTCGGAATATTCATGTAATTACGCAAATAATAGTTACTCGTTTTCCGTCAATTTGTTTTATTTTTCACTTACGTTAACTTTTTGTTTTACCAACGAAACGGGTCCATAAACGCCTTCTGGAAAGTTCAGAACGCTTTGCCTATTCCACTTTTTACACAAACAATTTGCCGGTTCATACTGTTGAATAGCTTGTTATACCCCCAATGTACATACTTCATACCATACTGTATCAGATAAACAACGCTTATGTGGCTGACCAAACATTTTCTAAGATATATCATCTATACCGCTTTTCTGTGCCTGGGCATCATCATAGGGATCGCCGTCAACCACTATTACCAGCTTCCGCTGGCAGAAGCCATCAACATCGTAGACCTGGCCACCTTAGTGACTACTATTTTTCTGGCCGTATACATTCCGGAAGTACTGGACAGGAAATTAGAGATCCAGCGCGACAAAAAAGACCTGATCGAAAAACGCATCGAAGAGTTGCAGGCTTTGTACCGACGTATCAATCTGATCGTTCAGGGAGAAGAGCCTGTCTCTCCAAAAGACATCCTGATCATTCAGAACCTGCTCGATGTCACCAACAACAAACTCAACACCATCATCACCCTTCTTACCTATTCCAATATGCACGTCTCTTTTCAGGAAGACATCAAAACCATCCGCCTTTTAGCATCGCAACACAAAAACCTCCTCTGGCTGGAACAGACGGAGAACCCCGGATTCACCTATCCGGACAGCATCCAGCAAGAAGAAGAAGCCCTCTATAATAAGATTGACGAAACAACCTGCCTGCTGATCCTTAAGATCAGTGAAGCATGAAGGGATTTACGATTTACGGATTTACGATTTACGATTGATAATACCTGGATCAGGTAGTATGGGTGATTTAAAGCGTAAATAAACAAAGACAGACCTACATACAAAAGACAGGAAACTAATCCGGGTAATTTAAATCGTAAATCGTAAATCAGTAAATCGTAAATAAACAAAAGCGGACCTACATACAAAAGACAGGAAACTAATCCGGGTAATTTAAATCGTAAATCGTAAATCAGTAAATCGTAAATAATATTATCTTTGTACTCCGAAAAATCCTTCTAATCCCAGTACATAGTATGTATATTACTTTAGGTATTCTTTTATTCTCTATCGTATTCTTTGTAAGTGGCAAATTACGTTCCGACCTGGTAGCCCTCTGTTCCCTGATCCTTCTGCTGATCTTCGGGATCCTTACCCCGGAAGAGGGATTGAGCGGTTTTTCCAATACCATTGTGGTGATGATGATCGGCCTGTTCGTAGTCAGTGGAGCCATTTTTCAGACCGGACTTGCCAAAATGATAAGCAGTAAAATCCTTCGGCTGGCGGGAGACAGTGAGATCAGGCTGTTTCTGCTGGTGATGCTGGCTACCTCTGCCATTGGCGCCTTCATCAGCAATACAGGTACCGTCGCATTGATGCTACCCATTCTGGTCAGCCTCGCTTCCACCAGCGGTATGAATGTGTCGCGCCTGCTCATGCCTATGGCCTTCGCCAGCAGCATGGGAGGTATGTTCACCCTGATCGGTACACCTCCCAACTTAGTGATCGACAGCGTACTGCGTGACAACGGACAGCAGGGCCTCTCCTTCTTCTCTTTCACCCCCGTGGGTATCATCTGCTTCACAGTAGGCCTATTGATACTGATCCCCCTGAGCCGCGCATTCCTGACCGGAAAAGACGGGAAAAAAGAAAAAGGCCAGAAGAAGAACAAATCCCTCAACGAGCTGGCCCGGGAATATCAGCTGGCAACCGACCTCTACCGCGTAAAGGTAAAAAAAGACTCCCGGCTGGTAGGCAAGACCATAGCCGAGTTGAATGTCTTCCGGAAATATCGCCTCAACGTACTGGAAGTACGGCGCGAAAGCGGCGGGCGCTCCTCTTTCCTGAAATCGGTCAGCCAGAAACTGGCCACCCACACGGAACTCGAAGCCAATGACCTGATCTACCTGATGGGCGACTTCGAACAGGTCGAACGCTTTGATCAGGACTACGACCTTGACATTGTAGATACACATACCCCGGAAGTCGTATCCGATCCCGAACCCGGTCAACCGGCCCGGAACGCGCTCGACTTCTACGACATCGGCATCGCCGAGATCGTACTGATGCCTACCTCTACCCTGAAAAACCAAACCATCATCGGGATCAATTTCCGCCAGAGATACCACCTCAACGTATTGGGTATACGCCGCAAAAGCGAATACATCCTTCACGATATGAAAGATGTGAAATTAGAGACCGGCGATGTGCTGCTGGTACAGGGACACTGGAAAGAGATCGGCCTGCTGAGTGAGGAGCAGAACGACTGGGTAGTGCTGGGCCGCCCCTTAGAAGAGGCCACCAAAGTCACCTTAGACTACAAAGCTCCGGTAGCCGCTTCGATCCTGGTACTGATGGTAGCAGCCATGGTCTTCGATTTCATTCCCATCGCTCCGGTCACCGCCGTCATGATCGCTGCCGTACTGATGATCCTCACCGGCTGTCTGAAGAATGTGGAAGCAGCCTATCGCACCATCAACTGGGAGAGCATCGTACTGATCGCGGCCATGCTACCCCTGTCATTGGCGCTGGAGAAGACCGGGACCTCCGAGATCATCTCTAATTCGCTGGTAGGCGGACTGGGACAATACGGTCCGGTAGTCCTGTTGGGAGGGATCTACTTCACGACCTCTCTGATGACCATGTTCATCAGCAACACCGCCACCGCCGTCTTGCTGGCACCCATTGCCTATCAGGCAGCTCTGGGGATCGGCGTGAGCCCCTACCCGTTTCTGTTTGCCGTATCGGTAGCCGCCAGCATGTGTTTCGCTTCACCCTTTTCTACACCGCCCAACGCGTTGGTGATGCCGGCGGGGCCTTACACATTTATGGATTATGTGAAAGTAGGGCTGCCCTTACAGATCATCCTGGGGATTATCATGATATTCACTCTGCCGCTGCTGTTCCCGTTCTAAAAGAGATACGTTTTTCCAGAATGTTTTTTACCAGTCCCCCCCCCGGGGGGCTGTGGCTATATCCTTTCTTCGGGAAACACAGAGGCGGGCAGAGTGAAGGCAGCGTAAAACAGCGCGGAAAGGGCAAACTCAGACAGGACAAAGAAAGCAGCGTGAAACAGAATCCCGAAACAGGTTGGAACATCCCGGAACAGACCAGGAAATCCAGAAAACAGGAAAAACAAAACAGATCCTCCTTTCATCCTGACAACCACACCTGAAACGGACACATGGCACGGAGAGGCAAATCTATGTATCTGCAAAGAAACCCTCCTCCCGAATGCCGCATTCGCTACCAGCCCGGTTCTCAGAACGAATATTGCACCAGCAGGCTCAGCCGGTTGGCTGTATAAGTAGTAGCGTCAAACCCCGTTTTCCAGCCACGCAGATACTCCACGCCTCCCAACATATTCGAATTGATATTCCAGAACATATTCGCGGCCAGGTATTGCCCGTATCTGTACAACGCGCTGTCTGTCGCGGGATAGCCATTCCTGCCATATACCCGTGACTGGCTGTAGGTAGAAGAGACAAACACCACCGGGCTCAGGTTATACTGCAAACCGGCATACCATCCCAGCATCGGAAGCACCTGCATCTTACCCTCTTCCCCTGCGTGGGGCACCAGATCGAGGCTCTGCGTACTCAGGTCATTGATAAAATTACCGATACCCTCTCCGTAAGTCACCTGTCCGAAAGCCTTCCATTTTCTGATGGTCGTAAATACCGTAGAAGCCTGTATGCCCCAACCGGTTTCCGTATAAGCCTTCTCATACAGATCGCTGCTATAGGTCATCGGCCGCAATACCCCGGCCACCCGGAAGTGGCTTTTGGCATTCCAGCTGTATTGCACAAAAGCAGGTACATTCGGAGCACGTTGCGTACTCACCGCCAGGTAGTCGTCCGTAGTAGCACTCACCGAAGGAATCTCTACCCCCAGTCCCGCGCTCCAGCGGGAAGAAAAAGTATATGTATAGTACAGCAGATTGGTCCGGTAGTTCACCTGCCCCGCCGGCCCTTTATAGTCTATATTGGGCGGACTGCTGGCCGGGTCCGAGAAAAGTCCGTAATCCCACCCCGCCCGGAAACCTAAGAAAGAGACATACGCGTTGTGCATCCTCAGCGTGTTGTTACTGCCCCGGAAATAGGTATTTACATACACCACGAAATCTCCCAGCTGGGAAGTACGTCCCAGCAATTTGACGTACACACTGGAACCGGTAGGATCCAGCTGAAAATTGTTGCGCGCGTAATTGCCCGTGCCCGGCACACTGATCTGCGAAGGATAGAAATCCAGATTGTCCACCATTCCATGAAAGTCATACTCCAACGCCGAGCGTACATTTCCCCCGATGCCCAGGGTAAACTTCCCCTGGCTGTCGCTCAACCGGAACCGGGGAGCCTGCGGGTCCTGAAAACGTGTCCGCCGCTCCGGATTCATCCGCGGGTCCATCGAAGCAGCCGCGGATCTGCCGTAAGAAACCATGGCTCCGCTTTCCGGATGTGTATCGGTATCGTTCCGCTGGGCATATCCCGGAAGTGTATACAGACAGAGAAAAGAGACGATCAGCAGGTCTCTGCGTATTTTTTCCATAAATTCATAAATTTAAGTAATATTGTATTAACAAAATAAAACTCAAATGGTTGTCTATGGAAAAAAGAAAAAACAAAGACTCCTCATTTTTCAGCAGCTAAAGAGACCTACCAATGGACAATTCACGACTGGAGAGACAACTACCCTACCGGAAGCATTCACTTGTAGGGACGCGCGGCGCGCGTCCCTACAAGTGAATGCCACCATACGGTATAATCTCCATTCTTACATCCATACATTCTCCGTCACGCAAACTGCTCCTGATACAATCCGTAGTATTTTCCTTTCTTGTCGATCAGTTCCTGGTGCGTACCCTGCTCAATGATCTGTCCATGTTCCAGCACAATGATCCGGTCCGCGTTCTTGATGGTAGAGAGCCGGTGAGCGATCACTAAGCTGGTGCGTCCCTCCATCAGGCGGTCGAGTCCGCGCTGGATCAGCATCTCACTGCGGGTATCGATGTTGCTGGTAGCCTCGTCGAGCAGCAGGATAGAAGGGTTGGCAATGGCCGCGCGGGCAATGTTGAGCAGCTGGCGTTGTCCCTGGCTCAGGTTCTCGCCGTCGTTCTCCAGCAGGGTATCGTAGCCGTGTTGCAGACGTTTGATAAACGAATGGGCAGCTGTGAGGCGGGCAGCGGCCTCTACCTCTTCGTCCGTAGCATCGAGCCGGCCGAAGCGTATGTTCTCACGCACCGTACCCGTAAAGAGATGGGTTTCCTGCAACACGATCGCCATCAGATGGCGCAGGCTGTCGCGTTTGATCTTATCGATCGGATGCTCGTCGATAGTGATCTCCCCCGAACGGATGTCATAGAAGCGGGGCAGCATATTCATGATCGCGGTCTTTCCCGCTCCGGTAGTACCCACGATCGCCACCTTCTGTCCGGCCGGGATACACAGCGTGATGTCGCGGAGCACCGTCTGCTCCGGCTCGTAGCCAAACCATACATTTTCCAGATAGACCTCCCCTTCGATATGCGTCAGATCTATCGCGTCCGGCGCGTCCGGCTCTTCGGGAGATTCATCCATCACCTCGAAAATGCGCTCGGCTCCCGCCAGTGCCGCCTGGATGGTATTATACAGGCTGGCCAGTTCGTTGATCGGTCTGCCAAACTGCCGGGAATATTGCAGGAAGGTAGCCAGCCCACCCAGGTCGAACCCGCGGTAGATAGCCAGCAAGGCCCCTACGATGGTGATCAATACATAAGTCAGTGTATTCAGGTTCTGCGTCACCGGCATCATCAGGCCCGAGTAGAACTGCGCCTTCAGAGACTTATTGTTCAGATCCCGGTTCAGCACCTCAAACTCCTCCTCCACCTGCTGCTCGTGATTGAATACCTTTACTACCTTCTGGCCACTGATCATCTCTTCAATGTATCCGTTCATGTCGCCCAGTACTTCCTGCTGCGCGCGGAAATACTTGCGGCTGACGCGCACGATCCGCTGCGCGCCGAATATCATCAGCGGCACAGTCACCAAGGTCACCAGCGTCAGGATGGGACTGATATACACCATCAATACAAATATCCCCACCAGCGTGAGTACCCCGCTGAACAGATCAGAGAGCGAATCGGTGAGCGCGTCACTGATGCGGTCGATGTCGTTGGTGTAGCGGCTCATCAGGTCTCCGTGCTGATGGGTATCGAAATAATGTATAGGCAGATATTCCATTTTCCGGAAAAGATCCGAACGCATCCGGTGCACCGTACGCTGCGCGATCCGGTTGAGCAGACGCTGGCGGACAAATACCGCCACCACCCCGGTCAGGTAGATCCCTCCCAGGATCAGGAGCATCCGCACCAGTCCCGGAACATCGGCAGGCAGGATGTAGTTGTTGATAATGGGCCGCAGCATATACGACCCCATCAGATCGGCCACGATGCCCACAACGATCAGGACAAACGTCACCCCCAGCAGCAACCTGTCGCTGGCTAAGTACGAAATAAACCTGCGGAGCGTTTTTTTCACTGCTTTCGGTTTACCCGCGTCGGCTGTATTCTTCAACGGTGGCATATCACGGTACGATTTGTTGTGAGTTATAGATTTCCCGGTACACCTCCGAGGTCTGCAACAATCCGGCCGGAGTACCCATCGCTACGATCGCTCCGTCGTCTAAGATCATCGCCCGGTCCGAGGTCTGCATGGTATGGATACGCTGGGTGATGATAAACACCGTGGTATCGGTAAGCAGGTCTTTCAGGCTGGCGCGTATCTTCTGTTCCGTATTCGAATCGACCGCGCTGGTACTATCGTCTAAGATCAGGATCTTAGGTCTGCGCAGCAGCGCCCGGGCGATACACAGACGTTGCCTCTGTCCTCCCGAAACATTCACACCGCCCCTTTCCAGTTCCGTATCGTAGCCTTCCGGGAAAGCCACAATAAAGTCATGCGCGTCGGCAGCCCGCGCGGCCTGCTCGATCTCCTCCTGTGTGGCATCGGGATTGCCCCAGAGCAGATTCTCCCGGATGGTCCCGGTAAATAAGACGTTCTTCTGCAACACCACGCCCACCCCTTCGCGCAAGGTCTCAAGGTGATAATCTAAGATATTCCTGCCATCAATCAGTATCTCCCCCGAACGGATGTCATAGAGCCGGGGGATCAGTTGCACCAAGGAAGACTTCGCGGATCCCGTAGCCCCCACCACCGCCACTGTTTCGGCCGGGCGTACGTGGAAACTGATGTCGTGCAGCACATCCGTCTCTCCGCCCCGGTAACGGAAGTTCACCCGGTCGAACACCACCTCCCCCCGATCTACCCGGTAGAGGTCTTTCGCGCCCTCCGGCGTATCGGTCAGCGAAGGCTCTTTGTCGAGCACCTCCCGGATGCGTTCGGAAGAGGCCGATGCCCGGGCAAAGGTCATGATGATCATTGAAAGCATCATCAGCGAAAAGAGGATCTGACTCAGGTAGGTCACCACCGAGATCAGTTCCCCGACCTGCAGATGGCCTGCCATGATCTTGCGTCCGCCAAACCAGAGTACAGCTAAGATCGAACCGTTCATCACTAATTGCAACACCGGGAACATCGTCACCACAATGTTGGAAGCGCGGATCACCTTGTCGCGCAACTCTTCGCTGCTGCGCACGAATTTCCGGGTCTCAAAATCTTCCCGGACAAAGGACTTCACCACCCGGATATTGACCAGATTTTCCTGGATCACCGCGTTCAGCTGATCCAGCTTTTCCTGCACCTTCACAAAGAACGGGAACCCTTTGCGCAGGATGATATACAGACTCACGGCCAGCGCCGGCACAGAGACAGCCAGTATCCAGAGCAGGTCTTTGTTGATGCGGGCCACAAAGAACAAAGCCATGATCAGCATCAGTGGCGAACGTAGCAACATGCGCAAAGCCACCTGCACCACCATCTGGATGCGGGTGATGTCGTTGGTGAGCCGGGTGATCAGCGAAGCCGTACTGAACTCATCGATATCGGAAAAAGAGAACTCCTGTATCCGGCGGAACAACGTACTCCGCAGATCGGTGCCAAAGCCAATGGAAGCGCGGGAAGAGACATAGGTATTGGCTATACTGGCCACCAACCCCACCAGAGAGATCAATACCATATAGATACCAAACCGGGTGATAAAGGGAATGTCCTGCCTCATCACGCCTTCGTCTACGATCCGCGCCATCAGCATGGGTTGCGCCGTTTCGGAAAGCACCAGGATAAATACCAGCAACGGACTAAGCAGGAAGCTGGTTTTATAGCGACGAAGTATCTCCCAATATTTTTTCATTTAACATTCAGACTCTATCCGGGAAGTGAACTTACCCGGGGAGGAAACAGTTGGTACGCAACAAAAGTTCACGAAAAAGACCTACACCTGCGGCCCGCGAAACAGACACACAGGATACCCACACAAAAAGATTTTCCCAAGGAGTACCCACCCTGTAAAATTAGAAACAAAAACGGATTTTAGATACTCTCCTTAAAAGAAAAAACGCGTTTTTATCTCTCATCTCTCACCTTTTTGGGATTATCTTTTTAATTACCAGATAGATAAAAAGGGTGAGAGATGAAACTTATTTACAGATTTATCTCTCATCCATCTCTCATCTCTCACTCTTTGTCATCTTCACAGAGATAGCCACCCGCATAGGGGATCAGATACCTGAGCTATGTTCCTGTTTCTGTACACTTCGCATACCTATCAGACCCGTTTCGTGAATTTGCTGGAAAGAACAGATAGATAAAGAGCGAGATCCGCAGGTAGTACCATACAGACAGGGTGGTTTAAGATCCTGTCGGCCTATCATTTACGTATCACAACTCTACGGTATCCGGATGTTCCTTGCAGGGTGTTCTTGTGTTGGGTCAATGGTATCCTGGTGATCCCACGCCGTGGGATGATACGTCCCACGACGTAAAACGACACGTCCCACGCCACGAAACAAGCAGTCCCACGGCATGGGATCATGAACATATCCGTATACAAACCGATCGTTTCCTGGGGGTTAACAGTCCATCAACAGTGTTCTTCTCTACTTTATCTGAAAGAGATCGGGTAAATCTTTCTAAGGAGCGTACCGCAGGTACGACCGAGAGAAAAGGATAAAAAGAAAGAAAAGGGTGAGAGATGAGAGATGGGTGAGAGATAAATTTGTAAATAAGTTTCATCTCTCACCCTTTTTATCTATCTGATAATTGGCAAGATAACCCCAAAAAGGTGAGAGATGAGAGATAAAAACCTACTTTTTTATTGGAAGAGAGAGATATGACGTACCTACCCTGAACCCCGACTTCCTAAAGACTGGAGTTCAGGGTTCAGGATGAATATGAAATTCTATGTTCTCAAGCGTATATCGTAACGTTCCGTACAGTGAATGATCCGATAAGGGCCAGGACGAAAGAGTACATACGAAAAGCGTATCTCTCTTCTTATTGCCTCACTATATCCATCGTCCGGATAAAATACTCCGAATAGCGTATGCCCCACAGGTCGTACCGGTCTAACTGATCGGGCATTTTATCGACAAACCTTTCCCACGACTTCACCTGGGGTACAGACCATGTATTCTCTGCCAGCGCCGCCAGTCTGGGAAACAGACCAAACTCCACTTTGGCCGGGGTAGAGAAATATTCCGTCCACATACACGCCTGTGCCCCGAGCACCCGCCGCGCCTCTTCGGCAGTGAGTTCTTCGGGCACAATGGGATAATGATAGACTTTTTCCACCGGTACATATCCGCGGTGAGCAACTTCCTGCTGCCGACGGGCCTCTTTGAGGTTGAAATACAAAGAGGCCGAATGAGTCACGATTACCGGATGCCCGGCCCGCGCGGCCTTAGTGCCGTATTCGGGCCGCCGCCAGTTCATCACCACACCCTCTGTAGAAACCCCTCCTTCCATGATCTCGTCCCAGCCGACCAGGGTTTTACCTTTGGCATGAAGCACCTGCTGCACATAATGAATAAAGTAGCTCTGGAGGGCTTTTTCGTCTTTCAGGCCGTTCTCCTTCATAAAAGCCTGGGCCTGTTCCGACTCTTTCCACCACTTCCTGGCGCATTCATCGCCCCCGACATGTATGTAAGGACCGGGAAACAGGTCGCACAGTTCGGAAAACACCTCGGTCAGGAAGGCAAACACCTCCGGTTTGGGAGCCAGTACGTTGTTGAACTTGTTGTAGATGCCCCAGGTAAGTGCTGCCTGCCTGGGTTCGTCCGGGGTGGTACTGAACTCCGGATACACAGCCAGCAACGCCATGCAATGTCCGGGAATATCGATCTCCGGCACCACAGTGACGTGTCGGTCGGCCGCGTACTTCACCACCTCTTTCACCTCTTCCCGCGTATAATACCCGCCATAGGGCAGGGGTTTGTATACACCCGGATAGAGACCTTCGATCTCCCCTTCGCGGTTGGCCCCCTGGGCGGTGAGCTCCGGACGGCACTCCATCTCCACCCGCCATCCCTGGTCGTCGGTCAGGTGCCAGTGAAAATAATTGAGTTTGTGCCAGGCCAGAAAGTCGATATAGCGTTTGATGTAACTGACCGGAAAGTAATGGCGCACCACATCTAAGTGCAGCCCCCGGTACGGAAAGCGGGGATAGTCTTCTATAGCCACCGCCGGCACTATGGGAAGTACCCCGGCACGGGTAGGCAGCAACTGGATCAGGGTCTGTACGCCGTAAAACACACCGGAAGCATCGTTGCCCCTGATAGTTATTCCTTCGGGAGTGACACAGAGCTGATATCCTCCCGGAGTCTCTCCGTTCTCTGCATTCACCAGATGGATCTCCCCGCGAATGGGCTCTTCTTCAGGAACCGGGAGATGGATCTCCAGCGGATAGCCTAAATAGGTTTGCATGTATCCGGAGAAGTAAGAAGCAGTGCTCAGCAGATCCTTTCCGGAAAGAGTTATCACCGAAGCGCGGGTAAGCAGGAACTCACCTTCGTGGGAAGTAACGGAAATAGGTTCGGGGATAACAGAGATCTTTTTCACAGACTCCTGCGCCTGTATGGCAGTGAGCCCCGCGGCAATAGTAGCGGTCATAATCAGGTTTCGTAACATATAGTTGTGAGGGCCCTGGATACAAATTACCGAAAGCCACCGGACAGGGCCATTAGATCCGGCCGACAACGGTTCGTTTTTATGTCAGCCCCCAAATACGTGTTATCGGATACAAACTTAACTAAAATTTCCGGATCTTCCCGCGTATGCGGTAAAGAGTATGCTTTTTATAAAGAGAAAGTCCATTTCAGACAGTTTGAGACCGACGAATGGAGCTATATATCGAGAAATAAAATTGAGCATCGTTTATCAATAACAAACTCATCATTAGTAAGTTAGATAGTTTCATCCTCTCTGATATTGAGTTTGGACAAACTTCATCGTTTACATACAAACAACTTGTATTATTTTTGTTCGTATGAATCAGGTTTCTATATGAAATCCGTTAGTTCTGAGACAGGCCATTATGGTCTGTGTACTGTTCGGGACACTGTATCCTAATCAATTTTCCAGCAAATCAATCTGAACATAAAAAACATTCATTAATAAAGCAAAAACCGCCAGTTTTTTGCTCCGATAAAGCACTTTTTCATGAAGAGGTATGCCATATATGAGTATGTGGACAGGCGGTCATTTGTATCAACTCAAAAAAACAAGTAAAAAAATGACACCAGCCCTTACATCGAAGAATCTGGTCAGACCAGAAACGCTTATTACCGCATGTACATGTACGTTAGATTGTACTACAAATGAAGTAAAAACCTTCCTTAATAAACTCACAAGAGAAGAAGCCACAGAGGCAGAAAGAAACAAAGAAAAATCGCAGTCAGCATACCGGTCAACAGAAGAAACAACGATCTACTTTCCTTTTGAAGTCAATTTCATAGAAGAATACTCCGGAACTGTGGATATACCTGAGGACATTCTGAAATGGATCATTCCCGTACAAGACGTTCATATCGAATATCTATTTTCAAAGAACTCTACAGAAGAATACAGATGCGCTTCCGTAAACCTCAAATTCATTCATCGGCAAGAATTTGAGACTGTATACAACTACCTTGCTACAAACTGTACACCCACAAAAAAAGAGAGTCCCTTTCGCCGCTTTCTGATCCGCAAATACAATTTGGCTACCTATGAAACTTCGATCTATCAAAATGCTTTTGAAGTAAGGACGATTGTTCAGCCGGAATATGTAAAAGACATAGCGGATAAATATAATATTTTTTTTCAAAAACTTCGCACACCTGCATCTGGTCCACATATACATACAGTGTCAGAAACTGATCAACCCCCTGTGGACCCGAAATTATGGGTGGAGATAGCCACCAGCCTCTTTGATATCCCCCTTGAAAAGATAGAAGATTATGTATATAAACTGGGAAAGGAATATACGGCATGTAAAGGGTACAGAGCTAAAAAATATACGGAAGATATAGATACGGCAAACAGGATCATAAACTGGCTCATCTATCTGAAAAACGTCCGTATACAATGCACCTATCCCTTTGATTCAGAGGGTAGATGTGAAGCTGTGACTCTCCAGTTCAACAACCATAACGAGTTCAGGAAAGTACGTAGTCTCCTTAGCGACAACGGAATTCAATACGGAGAAAGACCGGCCTTCCAACGTTGGATCATCAACCTGTTTGGCTTTCCACGTTACGAACAATGGTTATATGGTGTAAACTTGTTGGTTTATACAGCCGAACAACCGGATTCACTGACCGACCAGTTTCATATTCACTTCAGCAGGGAATAAAAATTATGCTACAATTCGACTTTTTACTATTTTAGGCCCTTAAACCAACACATTCCATGCAGAAGTTCCTTTATACCCTGTTTGTCTGTCTACTTTGTACCGCTTGTAATCGTGCAGATCAGGACAAACTAAATGTAGCAAGATCTTATCTTCAAACCCATCCGGACAGCACTTTGATCTGTCTGGATGGATTGGATCCATCCGGGTTGAATAGCAAATTATATATGGAATACCTGCTTACCCTGACACAAGCACGTGATAAAACTCAGCAGGATATATCAAATGACACACTTTTATTTGCTTACAAAGATCAGTTCCGGAAATTCCCGGATCATAAAGCGGCGTGGTTCTATTTCTATATCGGAAAAATATATTATTTGCAGGAAAATATCAGTCAGGCACTTTCTGAATTCATGGAATGTGAGAAGCTTCTTACAGAAGACCTATACCTTACAGGTTTGTTGAAATCTGCCTATGCGGAAGCACATCTGTATAAATTTGAACTGGAAGAAGCTATTTCACTTTACAAACAATCAGCAGATATCTTTGAGAAGACAGAACTTTGGACAAACGCCAGTATATGCTATAATAAGGTAGCAAATTGTTTTCTATATCAGTATCAATCAGATAGTGTGTTTTACTATTACGATAAATGCTTTCAATATCAATCATACTGGAGACCCGACCAAGAGGCCGTTATGATTGCAAATCTGGGTTTGGCATATTCTGAAAACGATGATAACCCTACTGCTATCCAACTTTTAGCACAGGCATTATCTCTGCCAGTAAATAATTATCAAAAAGCACAAATATATCTCATGTTAGCAGATATTCATTCCTCAGAATCAATAAAGTTCCAGTTGTACATACAACAAGGTATCGACCTTCTTCTGGAAGAAAAAAATAATGCTTTATTATTAAGTCAGTTTTATGATCAACTCTCTAAACATCACACGAATAATGACAATCCTATTTTAGCTCTTGAGTACAAAAATAAATACTGCGAATATTTAGTATTAGCAATAGATAAAAGGTACGACACTTCACTTCAGGAATTGCAACAGGAGGTTCACATACGCCACCTGCACACACAAAATCTGCAACTTATCATCATACGCCAGCGCATCCAACTAATTTTACTGATCATATGTCTCAGTGCAGCTGCTATCTTTTTCATACTATCCCGCCGGTTCAAACGCAAAAAACAGGAGCTATGGGAAGCAGAACAAAAATAGATACCCTGCAGGATATGGCTTCCCGGGACAATTATGAGAAAAACTCACTTCGTGACATTGTGTTACAGCATTTCAATTTACTGAAAAAGTGGCCCAGCTACAGGCCCTCTCACCAACTAAACATCATAGTAAGACAATTGTCGAGAAATTTAATCATATAGTCTATGCACAGGACACAATGGATTGGAAGATATTCTATAGGACAATCAATACACACTATAATAATCTATGTGATAGAATCAGGAATTCATTTCCTGATCTGAAAGACAATGAATTCAAAGTTATTTGTCTGACTCTTGCTAAGTTCTCTAACCCTGAGATTGCTGTTATACTTAACAAATCACCACACACCATACCGGGAATAAAATCTCAGATCCGAAAAAAGTTAGGAATTACAGAGCAAGGAAACATTGCTAATTTTTTTCTCCATCATGGGAAAGAGGATATAAATCATAAGCAGAGAATACAAACCGATTTCAAATGAGAATCCTATACACAGCTCAACCTGTACCAGGTATAAATGCCAGGTCATCGAAAATCACAGGGTCACTTCTTAATACATATACTTAATAGTCGACAGGTTATATTAGCCATATATCGGTGATATATCTAAAATATGCTGATTATCCTTGTAGTAATTATTACTTTTACTAATTTTAGCTTTGTAACAAACAGCCTTATGAATAAACTACTATACATCCTGTTTTCATTTCTTATCTTCACATCATGTGACAGGACAAATGATGAAAAACTAACCATAGCCCGATCTTATTTCAGAATACATCCGGACAGTACACTTCTGTACTTAGAACAAGTCGATCCGACCAAACTAACCACAAAACAGTATATGGAGTTTCTGCTGATCTCCACACAAGCCCGTCACCGAATGGGACAGGACATTTCCGGTGATACATTACTACTTACCTACAGAGACCAGTTCAGAAAATTCCCATCCGAACAGGCTGCCTGGTTCCACTATTATACAGGTCGGATTTTCGGTGAACAAGGAAAAAAAGACCTGGCTTTAAGTCAATATATAAAGTGTGAAAAATTAATAGGGACCGATCTGTATTTGAATGCCATGTTACAGTCGGCAATGGCAGATCTCCATTTAAGCAAACTCGAAATAGAAGAAGCTATTTCCTACTACCAACAGGCAGCCATTAATTTTGAAAATGCAGAAGAATGGAAAAATGCAAGCATAAGTTACATCCAATTAGGGAATTGTTTCTTATTCAAAGACAGTATATCCGAAGCCTTTATATACTACGACAAGTGTCTGGAGTATAATGAATTGTGGAGCGATGAGATAAAAGTTAAAATGCTGACTAATTTAGCGCAGGCATATAACGAAGCTGAAGACTATATCTCAGCCAATGAAATGCTACAGGAAGCCTTGCAGATCCCTGCTGCCGATAAGGATAAAGTATTTGTATATTTTCATTTAGCGAAAGCAAATATGCATAGTCCTGATTTGTTTTTGTTATATATTCAACAAGCCATTGATTTATTGCAACAAGACGATACAAACGCTTCCTTACTTGGAGCCACCTATCATGCACTTGCAAACTTCTATGAAGCCAATGGTGATATAAATTCAGCTCTTGAAAACCATCGTCAATATAGTTATTACTTAGGTGAAACAATAAAAAAAGACTTTGATAAAACACTCAAAGAATTAAAACAGGAAGTCCATATCCAACACTTACAAACCCAAAATCTGCAACTTACTGTTACACGACAACGCGTCCGACAAATTTTGTTAATGGTATGTCTGACTTCCATCGCTATGTTCCTTATTGTATACCATCTGTTCAAACGTAAAAAACAAAAATTGATGGAAGCAGAACAAAAAATTGAAATCCTTCAGGATATGGTATCTCAGGATACCCAGGAAAAGAACTCACTACGCAATATTGTATTACAACATTTCAACTTAATAAAAAAAGTAGCCCAGCTACAGGCCCTCTCACCAACTAAACATCATAGTAAAACCATTGCTGAGATATTTAATCATATAGTCTATGAAAAAGATACTATCGATTGGGAGATATTTTATAGCACTATCAATACCGCCCATAACAATCTGTGTGACAAGATCAGAAATACATTCACCGATCTGAAAGAGAATGAGTTTAAAGTTATTTGTCTGACCCTTGCTAAGTTCTCCAATCCTGAGATTGCTGTTATACTTAACAAATCACCACACACCATACCGGGAATAAAATCTCAGATCCGAAAAAAGTTAGGAATTACAGAGCAAGGAAACATTGCTAATTTTTGCATGCAATACCGGAGAGAAGAAAAGAATAAGGATCAATAAGATTAAAGAGATTACTTTATGAATATGTGTTTCAAAATGGAGAGATTAGGCGACACATCACCGTAAAGAGACTTCAATCCTTGTTTAAAACCACATTTATAATACATATACAGTAAAAAGGCAGACACTTAAATGTGAATAGAAAAATAATTTAACTAAACTAATCTTCTGTGCACTCTCCTACTAACGCCCACTTTTCGTATTTTAGCAGCGTAAAATACCAAAGTTATTATGAAAAGACTACTATATCTCTTGTTACTGCGCTTTCTTCTTATATCTTGTACTGATCTGGGAAAGAACCAACTACAAATAGCACAATCCTATCTTGATACCTATCCGGACAGTACACTGATTTATCTGGAAGAAATAAATCCATCAGAGTTAAGTAGTAAAGTATATATGGAATATCTACTTACGATGACACAAGCTCGACATAAAACTGGACAGGATATATCCAACGATACACTTTTATTTGCTTATAAAGAGCAGTTCAGGAAATTCCCGGATCATCAAGCTGCATGGTTCTATCTTTATACAGGAAAAATCTATTATGAACAAGGGAACTTTGATAAATCTTTGGCCGAGTTTATAAAGTGTGAAGATCTTATTACAAATGATCTTTATTTTAGTGCAATGCTACAAATGTCTTACGCAAACCTGCATTTCAGTAAACTTGAACTAAAAGCTGCCATTTCCTATTATCAACAAGCAGTAGAGAATTTCAAAACGATAAAAGATTGGCAAAATACGAGTATCTGTTACAACTATTTAGGGAATTGTTTCTTATATAAAGACAGTATAGATAAAGCATTTATGTACTATGATAAGTGTACGGAATATAAACATTATTGGACTCCTCTTCAAGAAGCACAGATGATTATTAATATAGCACAGGCCTATCAAATTAAAGGAGACAATAAAAACCGCTGTTGATTTGTTGAATAAAACTCTACAAATTCCAATCAATAATGAAGAAAAGATTCTAATATATACCCTTCTGGCAAATCTCTTTATGAACAACTCTGAAAAGTTCAATTCATATATAAATCAGGCATTCGAATTATTAGAAACAGATCAATCCAACTCTTTTCTTTTTACTAAACTTTATCTTTACTTAGCCGACTTTCACTCTAATGCAGGAAATGAGAAACTTGCTTTGGAATATCACCGTCAATATAGTTATTATTTCGGCGAATTCATCAAAAAAGATTTCGACACTACACTAAAAGAATTGCGTCAAGAAAATCATATACGACATTTACAAACACAAAATCTCCAACTTACCATCATACGCCAACGATCAGGATTAATATTATTAATAATATGTATTCTGTGTATAATAGGAAGTATTATCATAATACGAAGATACCAACACAAAAAACAAGAACTAATTGAAGCTAATCAAAAGTTGGAGATTTTGAAAGAAATGGCGGCAGGGCAAGAATACGAAAAAGGTTCATTACGTAGTAACGTTTTAGAATACTTTGAAATACTGAAAAAAGTTGCTGTTCTCGAATACACATTTTCCCATAAAAAAGAAGATAATCTACTTAGAACTTTTAATCAAATCGTTTATCACAATGATCGTATCACCTGGGAAATTATTTATAAAAGAATAAATAGCTTACATGGTAATTTGTTCAACAAAATAAAAGAAGAATTCCCAGAGTTAAAAGACTCCGAATTTAAAATCTGTTGTCTTACCATTGCACAGTTCAATAGCATTGAAGTAGGAGTAATCCTTAACTATACACATAAAACTATTCAAGTCAAAAAGTCACAAATTCGTAAAAAATTAGGTGTTGAACCTATGGGAGACATTAAAGATTTCTTCAATGAATATTTCAAGAACAAATAAAAAGCTTAATGAAATAAAAATAAATCACAATAAGCCAAGACATTACATTCTATGAAGGTTTAACAGGTATTGCAGGTTATTCTCTGAGCAGCTATTTTTGCCAGTACAAAAAAGCACCAACATGAAAAAGACTTGCATTTTTTTAGTTACATTGCTTTTATCAATTAGTAGTTTTGGTATCTCTTTAACTACGGATGTTATATATAGTGAGAAGATATTGCAACTTTTTCTTGGAACAGTTAAGCCTCGAGCAATGACTCCCATCATTCTTTATATAAACAAAGAAGGTAACCTGCGGGCGGAATTCCACCAAGATCAAGGGGAGATTCTGATTCAAATAACAGACAACACAAACACTCCGGTGTACGAGTCAATTGTGAATACCTCTTTTGAAAGAGAGGCATATATTCCGGCATCGACTTTACCTACTGGTACATATACAATCTATTTTATCATAGATGATGACAATTACTGGTACGCGGAATTTCAACTTTAAAAATATCATCGTCCAATAAACGAAACAAGTGTGGGTAAGAAGCCTCTTTTCCGGACTTCTACAAGGAGCAATGAACTGGCGGTTTTACTCAGAAAAGGTCTTCTTCCCACACTTCCCCTACAGAAGATTAACTGGTTGGGGTTTATTATGACACATAATAAACGCCGGAAAGATTCCATGTCCGTGACCGATGTGGAATTTTTCTTTTTCTATCTCCAGGCTCTGGTGTCTTATTTATCTGTAAAATTTAGAATCCGGTACATCCTGATTTCCGGTATTACCGTGTCCGTTGCTTTTTAAAATCAACGTGCCACCACCGATCTTCCAACAGCATATACAGTTTATTCTCCTTTACCTGATACAAGTCGCGCCGGGTGGGCGTACCGATCCATTCGGTTACGTCGGCAATGGTTTCCCATTTGCCCTTTCCGCGTTGCTGGATCACCAGCCGCAGGTCGCCCGTAGCGGGTTCACTGTCCAGATACCGTGCCGCAAGGATCCTGTTCCGTCTGCCGAGAGGGTGTATATGCTCCACCACATAGGCTTCTTCACCTGTGGTGAGACGGATGGCCCGGAAAGGATTGGACGGGCCAAGAACGATGATGTCGCAGTCCGGAAAATAGTATTCCAGGCCGACGCTCAGGGGAAAGTCGATCCGCCTGCCGTTACGGCACGTTATGCTGTTAAACGACCCGAAATGCAGCCCGTGGTCGAACTGCACTTCATCCCCGACGATCTGCATGACCTGCTCCATATCGTAAACGATCTCCCTCGGCGCATACGCGTAAGGGTCCATTGCCCGACAGTAGGCGAGGAGTTCTTTTTCCAGTTCCGACCCCGCGTCTAATGCCCGGAATGTCCACTGCATCCCATCGGACACCCTTACGACTTCTCCCTCATCGAAAAAAACAGATTCCTTCTTTGGTTTTCCCGTCCTCCTGTGCTGCCAGGCCCGGACAGGATAAAACAAGCACACAAACGGCAACAAACCGGCCTACCCAATAGCTGTTCTTCATACGTTCCTCTATAAAATTCTTTCTATTCTACCACGGGCAGGTCCGTATCGACGGCGCCCAGCCTCAACAGCAGGGCTTCGGCGCTGGTATGACCTTCGCGGCGGGCTACGCTCAAGGGGTGGTTGTCCGGATGATGACCGGGGTTGATGGCTGCTCCGTGCTCCGCGAGCATCCGGATCATCCGGTTATCGCCCGTTTTCGCCGCGAAAACCAGAGGTGTATTCCCGTATTCGTCCGGCATATTCACGTCTGCTCCCCGGGAGATGAAATACCCGGCCGCGTCGTGATCGTTTGCCAGTACTGCCCGCATAAGTGCCGTTGTGCCATTCTCATTTCCGGCATGTATCCAGGCGCCGTTCTCCACCAGCAACCGCAGGGTAGAGATCTGGCAACCACACTCCAGGGCAAGCTGCATGGCCGACTCAGGATACATCTCGATGTACGGGTCAGGGACGAGATCGGCCCCGGCCGCGAGGGCTGCTCTGATAGCCGGAAGATCGTCTTCCCGGATCGCCTGGAAAAGCCGCGCGTCTTTTTCCCAGTAGGGTATCCGGATCCATGCATCGATCTCTTCCTCCGCGCCGAGCAGTGCCGGCAGGTGTTCATTTCCTTCGTAATCTACATACAAAGACCGCAGATAGGCGGCCGCACGCCGTCCGTGTGTGTCGCGGACTTCCGTATCCGCGCCGTTGGCGACCAGAAATTCCGCCAGCCGTCCGTAACTGTTGTCCACGGCATACATCAGTGCCGTCATGCCCTCCGTGTCCCTGTCGTTGATCCTGGCTCCGCGGGAGAGAAGCACACCGGTCGTCCGGATCGCCCGGTCTACCCACTGGTCAAATGACCCGTTACTGTCTATCTCGTTGTAGGGCCGCATGCCCCCCCTTCATCAGCGGTGTCTGTCCGCGTTTGTTCCGGAAGTCCGGATCGAACCCTTTGCTGAGCAGCAGGCGGGTACACTCTTCAGAGCCCGCATACGCCGCCCACATCAGGGCATTATCGCCTTTGAAATCAGTCACGTCGGGGCACGCGCCTTGGGCAAGCAGGTATCCGGCAATTGCCGGATCGTCTCTTTCGGCGGCATACATTAACCCCGAGGCCCCCCCCGGAAATCGGTCCGGTCTGTGTCTGCTCCGTTTTCGACAAGTAGTTTCACCACCTCGAAATGTCCGTAGATCGCGGCCCGCATCAGGGCAGTCTGGCCCTGTCCGCGGTAGAAATAATTCACATCGGCACCCCTTTCGATCAGGATACGGACCACATCGGTACGGCCTGCTTCCGCCGCGGCCATCAGGGGTGTGAGTCCGTAGGAAGAGTTTCTGACGTTCGGATCGGCCCCGTGATCGAGCCAGAACCGGACCGAAGCTGCCTGTCCGGCCGTAGCCGCACTTTCCAGCCATGTATGTATCTGAGACACAGAGAGCGGCACGGAGCTGAGATCCAGCAGGAACCGGATGGTTGCGATATGGCCGTTGTTAGAAGCGGCCCTGACCGCCTCCAGGAGATGAAAGTGGATCGAGGGCTCGTCTCCGAGATAGTCCAGTAAGAGCGTCAGTATCTCCTGATCACCGTTTGCCGCGGCTACAGCCAGCGGAGACCCGGTATTTGTAGCGTGCGAATACCGTATCCGTGGATGGGCACCCTGCTCCAGCAGGTACCTGGTTGTCTCGTAATGGCCCTCCTCTATGGCGTAGATCAACGGGGTCTTACCCGTGGAGATCCCTTTGTCGGGACTGATCCCGTGTCCGATGAGCATGGCAACGATCTCTGTGTCGCCATGGCGGGCGGCAATGTCTATACACGTCAGCTCATGTTCGTAACCTCTGGCCAGGGCTTCGGCACCGTGGTCCAGCAGGAACCGGACGGCTTCCGGATTGCGGCTTTCGGCGGCCAGATAGACCAGGGTCTCCGCCTGATGGTTGTCCCGGGTGGGGTGGAGCGAAGCATCGTAAGCGGTGAGTAGCCGCATCATTTCGACATTCCCGTGCCGGGAAGCGTACATCATGGCGGTCCTGCCCGTTTCATCTACCTGTTCGGTATCCATCCAACATTGTATCAGCAGACCTAGCATCCGTGTGTCGTTCATCCGGGCGGCCAGCGGAAGGGCCGCGTATTCTCGCTGGCTGTACGCTCTTTCGGGCTTACCGTACCGACACAGCACCTGATCCGCGAGGGTATGGCTGCCGCCTTTCACAGCGGAATGGAGGAGGATAGTGAGGTTATTTACCTTCCGGCGATGCCGGGCGATGGTGAAGAACATAGCCGTATCGCCCTGTAAGGCAGCATCGGCAAAAGCATGATCTACCCCGTTGTTGGCAAGTTCTACCCCTTCGCGGAGCAGCGAGTCGATCGCTGCCAGATCCCGTAAGGCGAATGCCTCTGCCAGCGACTTCGCCCGCGGATCGGTAGCGACTCCTCTCCGATCTGTGCCTGTACGCGCCGCGACAGGCAGGCAGGCCAGGATAACGAATATACCGAAAACATAGGTTATACTTAACGCGGATCGTCTCATAGGTGCTGAACCTTATCAGATTTAAAGCCTCAAATATACTATTTTCCGGATAAAATCAGTTGCTCTTTCCGGACTTTCGGAAGAAGCCGATTTTCAGAAGCGGCCGTTTTTCAGCAGAGGAGCAGGCCGGGTGGATACGGTCTGACCGTTTTTTTTAATTTATTAGTACAGTTATCTTGTCGCTTTCATGAAAAAGAGTTAATCTTGTAGAGAAAATACCTCTTTGCCGGATGAGAAGCAAATTCTATTTCTTCTGCTATCGTTTGCTGGTATGGCTTACCACCAGACGCAATACCCCATGGCTTTGTACACTCAAACTCACGGTGGGTTCAGTACGTTTGCTTACCCCTCCGGCCTGTGCCGTGGCTCAACAACAGCCCGTGTCTCTGCCTGAGGATCTGCTCAACGATACGGTAAGCTGCCCCGCCGGCAACCGGCGGGTTACAGAGGCAAGCCTGCCGGGAGCACGTATCCGATCCCTCTTCATTTCCACATAGAAAAACGATGCCGGTAGAATATCTCAAATATGCCATTATGGAACTCACCACCGAATGCAACCTGCGGTGCAGACACTGCTACAACTGGTGGAAGCAACCCGACGCGCCACCCCGGCACCAGAACTCTTATAAAAAAGCGTTCCGGCTGCTGGAGTACCTGTTGAAAAAGACTTATGCAGAGCACATCACCTTTACGGGGGTGAACCCACGATCAGCGAACGGTTTGTGGAACTGGTGCTCCACGCGCGGCTCCACCACAGGCGGGTGACAGTGATTACCAACGGCAACGGTCCCGCGGAGGTATACCGCCAGCTCTACCGGATGCGGGTGAATATGCTGGAGGTATCCATTCACAGTTTCCGTCCGGAGATACACGACCGGATCACCGCCAGAAAGGGTTCGTTCGACCAGGCGGTAGCCACCCTGAAAGAGGCGCTGAGCCAGGGAATACAGGTGGCTCCGGTGATGGTGATCACGTCCCTGAACCATGCCGACGCGGCAGAGACCCTGCGGTTTTTCCACGATCTGGGGATCGGCCACGTAATGGTCAACCGCTACAACATCGGCGGGGAGGGACTGAGACAGGAACACCGGCTCTCGGCAAGCGCGGAACAACTGCGCGGAGCGTTCGCGCGTATGAACGAGTTTGCCCGGAACTACCCCGTACGGCTGTTCTCCGGGGTATGTACCCCCCCCACTGCCTGCTCCATCCGGACGATTATCCGAATATCGGCTTCGGCAACTGTTCGGAAAATGTCTACCGCCGCCCGCTCACCTTTGATATCGAAGGAAACCTGCGGCTTTGCAACCATTCTCCGGTGATCGTGGGGAATGTTTTCCAGAAACCCCTGGGGCAGATCCTCGCTGCTGCCTATGTAGACGAATGGGCAGACCTGAGTATGCCGTTCTGCACAGGTTGTACACGTCTGAAAAAATGCAAAGGCGGATGTCGCGCCGCCTCCGAACAGGTCGGTTTGTCGCTGTCTCACGAAGATCCTGTAGTCCGGGAGAGCGGCCTGACCCCTTTTTACTGAATTTCACACCTCATCCTCTGATACCGGAACATTATGAAAACATTTATCCGCCGGAAAATATATAACCTGTTGCTAATCCTTTCCAACCGATTTCCCAACCGGAAGTTCTCGGCGTGGAAAGTGATGGTGGGAACCTCCTTATTGTTGCTTTCGGGAGGCTGTCTGAACCGTCAGAATCAGCAGGTATCCGGTAATGAACCCACCGGGAGTACGGATCCTTCGGAACGGGGTCCGATAGAAAATACCACAGATCTTTCTCAGGGAGAAGGGCCCGGAGAGGATATGCTGTGTTATGAACCTGCCGCGCCGGAAGAGGACTTCCTGCCTACGGAGAAGACGCAGGACCCGCCACCGCTGCCGCCCACACCCGACATCTCGCACTTGATCGATTTCCGTTGCTATGATCCGCCTATGGAAGAGGTTGAAAAGGAAGAGGAGCAGGAAGAGAAGCAGGACAGTATCTATTTTGTGGCTGAAGATACGCCGGAATTCATACACCATCACCTGCTCCTGTACAAAAGTGACCATCCGGTATACCCTCCGGAAGCCGCCGCGCAAGGCATCGAAGGAAGAGTGGTGGTTCAGTTCATCCTTGAAAAAGATGGCTCCATTACCGATCCTGTGGTGGTAAGGAACCTGCATCCGCTGCTGGATAGTACTGCCCTGAAAGTGGTAGAACAGTTCCCCCCCTTCGGCTTCGCCACACACAGAGGAAAGCCTGTACGCATCCGGTATACCTTGCCCATCACTTTCCGGATAAACAGAGATACGGAGCCGCATACGGGTCCGGGTGAACCGTAGCAAACACCCCCGACCGGATCGCGGGTCCGGGATCAGAGGCAGACAGCGGGGAAATGATCCGGGCCGGAGCCGGACGAGCGTCCGGAACACACAGGGCTTCCTCCGACAGGTTGCCCGGAAACAACCTGTAAGAAGAGCCCGGAGCCGTCGCGGGTATCCCGATTTGGGAATTACAACCGGAACTTGTATCTTTGAAGAAGAAAATCCCAAACCAATGAAAAACCAACCTCTCTCTCTGCTGATTGCCGGACTGCTGTGTCTGTCACCGTTTCTTCCGGTATACACACAGTCAGATACCCCTCCCTCGCTGATCGTACGTTCGGACGATATGGGTGCTTTCCATTCCGTGAACCTGGCTTGCGCGGAGGCCATGCGGCACGGTATACAGACAACCATCGAGGTGATGCCGGTGACCGCCTGGTTCCCGGAAGCTGCCCGGATGCTGAAAGAGAACCCGCAGACCGATGTGGGCATTCACCTGGCACTGACGAGTGAATGGGATCTGGTGAAGTGGAGACCGCTCACCCCCTGTCTGTCGCTGACAGACGAGAATGGCTATTTCTATCCGGCCTTGTATCCGGATGAGAGCCGGCCGGGCATCGCGCTGATGGAACAGGACTGGAAGGTAGAGGAGATCGAACAGGAATTCCGCGCGCAGATCGAATTGGGGTTGAAGATGGTGCCACAGTGCAGCCACATCACCTCTCACATGGGCTGTACCCGGTTTGCTCCGGAAGTACAGGCCGTAGCCATCCGGCTGGCAGAGGAATACGACCTCTCTTACTTAGAAACGGACGAGTTGCGGAAGCGGCATAACGTGACCTTCGTGGGCTACGACGGACCGCGCCGGACCGCCGCGGAGAAGGAGGAGAGTTTCCTGCGTATGCTGGCTACGCTGCAACCGGGAGAGAGTTATATGTTCTTAGATCATCCGGCATTGGACGACCGGGAGATGGAACCGGTAGGACATCCGGGCTATGAAGATGTGGCACAGGACCGGCAGGGAGTAACCGACCTGCTGTGCAACGCGAAAGTGAAAGCGGAGATAGAGAGACGGGGCATCTGCCTGACCAACTACAACGAACGGACCAAATCCCTGCCCCGCTCTACCGCGGAGGCCGAAGGGGTATCCGCGGAAGGGTTGAAGAAGTATCTGGACGCGGTAGAGAGTAGCCAACAGGAGATGCACAGCCTGATGATCGCGCGGCACGGCAAGGTGATCGCCGAGCGGTGGTGGGGCGACCACTCGCCCGCACGCCCGCACATCATGAACTCCGTGAGCAAGACCTTTACGGCTACAGCCATCGGCTTCGCGGTAGCGGAAGGGCGATTGAAGGTTACGGACAAGGTGATCTCTTTCTTTCCGGACAAACTGCCCCCGGGCGAATTGCCCGTTTATCTGGACGAACTGGAGGTGAAACACCTGCTTACGATGTCTGTGGGTCAGGACGAGCACACGATCGGCTATATCCGTGAGAGTGAAGGAGCGGACTGGGTAGCCGGGTTCCTGGCACACCCCCTTGTACACCAGCCGGGTACGCAATTTGGCTACAACAGCTTAGCCTCTTATATGCTTTCGGCCATCCTCAGCCGGGTGACCGGTGAAGATATGATCGACTACCTCTACCCACGCCTATTCCGTCCGCTGGGCATTGTGGGCGTGACTACCCAGCGCAGCCCGCAGGGCATACCCACTGGTGGCTGGGGTATGTATCTGAAAACAGAGGATATGGCCAAAATGGGACAGTTCTTCCTGCAACGGGGCCGGTGGAACGGAAAGCAACTGCTTCCGGAAAGCTGGTTCGACGAAGCGACTGCCGCGCAGATCGGGTCGCTGCCTCCCTTCCAGCGGAAAGAGGACCTGAAAGTAACCCCTCCGGAAAGCGACGCGCTGTATGGGTATGGATACCAGATGTGGCTTTGCCGCAACCATGCGCTGCGGGCCGACGGGGCGAACGGACAGTTCATTGTGATCCTGCCCGACAAAGATACCGTGGTGGTGACCACCGCTCATGTGCCGGATATGCAAAACATACTGGATCTGATCTGGGAATATCTGTATCCGATCCTGTAAGTAGGGTGTTTGAAAGAAAAGATCCGTCACCCGCAGTGGGTATCCGGAAGGTAGAATCTCCTGTAAACCGTAGAATAAACGACGCGCAGTGTTTTACGCATTGACCAAAAGAAACAAAAACCAACCGTTACGGAAAATGAGCAACGGGCCTGTGGGGCGGTGTCTTTCCCATGGGAGTGTTGTTCTATGCTTTTATAACTCCCTTTCCCCTGGTGGCGGCCATAGGCTGCTCCGTGACAAGCATAGCAAACAAGCCATCTCTATCAGGATGGTTACTACTTATTGTAGCTATTGTTTTGACGATATTGAGTCTATGAGTCATCCTGAAACGTTAGTACAGAATAGAAATCATATCCTTATGTATATAAAACCCATTCCCTGATGATCCCTACAAAAAAACAACAAATAGCGAAACATAGAAAAACCGCGATCCTTACTATAGTCCTAACTTCTGTCTTATGGATCATCACTTACATACAAGGTGATATGTTCATATACGGATTTATATGCCCGCCTCTGTTCCTGGTAGCTGTCTGGAACGCGTATCTGACCCTCCGCGACGAAAGATCAGTCCTTACTTACGTTGTTTTTATTTTTTCTGTCATCGTGCTTCTCCTGGGGCTCTCTCCCTGGTTCTTCCCCATAGCCCGTTGACATACAAAATAAGAACAGGCATCAGACAGAGAACCTGCCGCTACCAAAGCATCAGGCTCTCTGCTTTACCTGTTATGTTCCGTAAGGTAAAAATCCACCGGACAGCCGGTCTTGTCCGCTGAGTGGTATCGGTACGCGTTCTTATTTACTGAGGCTATACCGATAAATGACTTCTCCTGTATGATTGACTAAAGAGAACGTAAATGTACCGGAGGTAACTGAACAAACCGTGAATCCGGGATCGGGACTGCAAAAGAGAGTTCCTTCTATAGGCTGTACCGGGCGGGACAAAGAGGCTGCCGAATTAACCACATACTCCACCCTGCTATTTTCGGGACGTATGTGCTGGAAGTTGTGTATATGTCCGCAGACGTAAAGATCGACCCCGTTTTGCTCCAGGACAGGAGCCAGCCGGTTTTGCAGATCGGTACGTTCGTCTGCCGATTTCCTGGTCTCGGCATAGACGGGATGATGTCCGATCACGACTTTCCAGGTCTGTGTGGCGTTTGCCAGTACGGAATGGATCCATTCTAATTGCTGGTAATCATCCTGCTGCACGGCATCCGGATAACCCGCCGGGTCTTTGCGGTATTTACTGATCAGCGGAGTGGTATCGATAAAGACCAACAGACAGTCCGATGTGTCATCTACCTGAAACGTGTGTGTGTAATAGCGGGAGGGGGCGTTCCAGCGACGACTCACCTGGGTATAGTCCAGTACGGCCTGCGTGTTGCCCCGGTATTCATGGTTGCCCAGTATGGCGAACCAGTCGATCATCAGTTCCGGATGGTCGTAGATCAGTTCGTAGTTCGTCATCCACAACGGATCGGACGTGCTGGCCACACCCATGAAATGATGTACATCGCCCGCGGCGGCGATAAATTCAATATCGTTCTGTTCGGCCACTGCTCCCATCAGCGCGGCAATGGGTTTCTGCTGGTAGTAACCGTTGCGCCCCAGGTCATTGGCTATGATAAAGTGTGTTTCTTCTTCCGGGAAAGAAGGAACAGAAAAAGGGGGCGCGGAGGTTTGCGCCCCGAGACTTATCCAAAGGAAAAGTAGTGAAAAGATAAACAGGATTCGTTTCATGTGGTAAGTATGGTGTTTGAAAAACACAGTATCTATTTCCATACACGAAGAGATGTATTTTATATCTATATAAATATCTCCCATGATTTCTTGGATCAGGAACCGGACCATCCAATTCAATGTATTACATTACAGACCTATTTGTGTTGGACGTACATCGCGGAGACGCACGCCGTGCGTCTCTACAGGCAGCTGATCACGTTTGTAACAAGCTTCTTTCCAGCTCGTAATCAGCTTTGCTGACCGTTGGCCGACGAAGTCAACCAACGGTTCGTACATCGTCACTCGTTTTATTTTTGTCCGAACGCTCCGAAATACGAAGCGGGTTCCGGAGAATAATAGGTTGTTCCGTTCACCGTAATTCCGGTAGCGGCGAAATAGGGATCAAAGTCTGTTTTGGCCCCGCTCAGCGCGGGCGAACCGGCTTCGAGATGGAAGTCCCAGGAAGCGTCGTAGGTATAGCTCAGCAGCGGATTGGTATCGAACGGGAAGTTGGCAAACAACGGATCATTGTCTCCGGCAGCGGTACCGGCTTTGTCATTCGCTCCGTATACCACATCTTGCACATTGGGTTTGAAACCGTCGTAAGCAGTAATGGTGCCGTTGGCTATATGCTGAGGCACTGTGCTTTCCTGGGTACCGGAAGCGTAGAAGTTGTAGTCAATATCACTTTCGAGGTCGGGACCTTCGGTAGCATCCACTCCGAATCCGGGAGCTTTGGCACCGAACATACAGTTGACCATCAGGTTGTTGTAGACATGGATCAGACATCCCGCTTCGCCCCAGATGCTTCCCCCTTTGGGTTTGCTGGGGTCGCGGCGCCATCCGGTATTGACTACGGTATTGTTGTAGCCGTTGATCTGTGCCTGAAAACGTTCTCCGCCGTCGGCACCCGAATTGGATAGTTTCAGCGCGTTGGTATTGGCACTGTACATCAGATTGAAAGCAGCGTCTACTTTGCAACCCGCTTTCACATTGATAGCCTCACCACCGGCTTCACCCACGGCGTAGAATGTATTGTACACAAAGATACAGCTACCTCCCTGTACATAGATGGCGTCTTCTCCGCAGTTGCGGAATATACTGTTCCGGATCACATACTTCCCGGAAGGATTGTTGGTATTGAAAGCTACCATCCCCTCACCACCGGCAGGTTTGAACAGTCCGCCCGTCACCGAAGGAGAAGAGAGCGTAGTGACTGCGCCTGTATATTCTACGATCACATGGTCCAGTAAGATCTCCTCGCAGGTCTCACTACCGATGATACCTCCCCAGAGACGCGCGAAGGTATTGGCTGTGGTGCGTTCGCCCGCGGGTACGGAAATCAGGATGGGTGCCTCTTCCGTTCCCTGGGCGTACAGATTGCCCCGGACAATGATCTCTATCCTGGTGTCGTTGGCATCCTGACCGGCCGTGCTGACGATCACTTCTACCCCCTCTTCGATGGTCAGGGATTTACCGGCCGGGATATAGAGATGCCCCTCCACATTCACGACTGTATATTTTTCCCAGGTACCGGAAACTTCGCCACTCACTGTCACAGGATCGTTGAGCGAGACCGTCACGGAGCAACCGGCTGTTTCTCCCCCATCTTCCGATACGGCAGTGATGGTAGCCGCACCGGGCTTGACGGCCGTTACAAGCCCCTGTGAAGAGACTGTAGCCACCTCTTCGTCGGAAGAGCTCCACGTCAGCCGCTGATTGGTGGCGTTGGAAGGAAAGAACTCAACAGTAAGCTCCTGGGTATCATCCGGTTTCAGGGTCACAGAAGTCGGAGTTACCGCGATCTGTCTGACAGCCACATCGCCGTCGTTGTCATCATCGCTACACGCGGTGAAAGAAAGGAATACTCCCAGAAAAAAAGGATAGGGATAATGGTTTTTGTTTTCATATCGTTCGTTTCTACAATTAATTCAACTTAAAACTTAGAACTTAGAACTTATTACTTAGAACTTAGAACTTATTACTTAGAACTTAAAACTTACAA
>Ga0192245_10024_pt1 | contig 74506 bp, 74 predicted proteins | sample Koala_Koa27_M3_FD_131238 | JGI IMG/M metagenome (GOLD analysis project Ga0192245, IMG submission 131238) | Enriched cells from koala feces incubated with labeled cellulose particles, San Francisco Zoo, California, United States - Koala_Koa2-7_M3 ...
GGATAGTGACGAATCTGATAATGAGGATATTCCCTACACATTTTCTTACTTGCCTCTGTATTTATGGGGATTTGCTACTCCCGGTAATGGTTTGCTTTACGACAATCAATTCTTTTTTTTTCGGAAAACTCATTAGAAGCACCTACTACGACCGAGCCTTTGGATGGAGGAAAGTTTTCCGTAGTTGCAGATTATAATGGAAAGCTTCAATTGTGCCAAATGAAATATGACATGGATGAGGATATGATAGTGCTTCGTTTAGAGGATGGAAGAACTTACCGTTATCCTGCTGCTTTGGTATTTCCCGGCTTTCGAGAGAAAGTGGATGCTGAAATGGTTTCTGCCTGCATTACACCTACAAATAATTGGTTTCCGGTAGGAATATATCAATCTGATTATAGAACCGGATACAAACCGGCACGATTGAACATAGAATCCGATTACTTGATAGGAGGACTTTGGAAAACAATCAAAATTAAAGATGCACGTAACTATTTGTTTTCTAAAGGGATGTCGGAAACAATGATTAACTATGATAAGTTGTTTTTTACCAGAGAAGAAATGGATAACCGCCCCCCTAAGGAAAACCTTAAACTTACAGAGGGGTATATATATAGCGGTTTTGTCGATGATTTTGGTCAAATAATGATGGAGATACCTAATTATAGTGGACGAATAGATGGGGCCTTCTATTTTGAAGCGGAGCAGAAACGATATGAGCTAAGTGGAACTACAAGTATAGATGAAGAGCACTGCGAACTCAACGAGGATAATATTACCTTGACTGCCTATCGCAATAATGAACGGGCAGGAACTTTTACAGGGAAATGGATACCCGGGAAATCGTTCTCCGGAATTTGGAGGCCGGAAGGTAGCTCTAAGCGATATTCTTTCAATTTGACAATGAATTAAATGAGTCAGATGGTATTAGTTTATAGTTTAATATAGATATGGAAAATACAGAAGAAAATTTGCAAAGGAGATCGATATCTCAAATTATTGAGATCATCTGTTCGGTGATATTGTTGATATGTTTGTTTTTACCGTGGGTCACACTTCAGATAGGTGGGCGAAGCACGTTTGGAATGTCTTTTGACACTTCGTATTCTGCTTTTGATGCGATTCAGTTGATTACTAAAGCGAATGCAGGTAGTTCCTTTCTGCCGGTATCTCAATTTGTGGTATTTATATATTTCATTCTGGTATTGTGTATAGTCAATCCGATAGTACAGTATAATAAGCGATTGCCCTGGCTGTCATTTTATACGGCATGGGTGCCTGTTCTTGCGGGAATGGGGTTATTATTTAAGACCACACAAGGCGGAAGTGACGGATTGACTGGGTTAGGAATGGGAGTTGGTGCAGTATTGTCTCTACTGGCAGGCCTACTGATGCAGTTCTCTGCTTGGACAACTATTGGTACTCATCATAAACGTCATCGAAAGTATTTTCTTACAGCGCTTATTTGGTGTGTATTAGGTTGGATATGTCTTTTTGTAGCACCTATTGTTGCATTTTCTACCGATTTTTCCTCATTTGATTCTTTGTCTGATAATATTGTCTTGATCATATTGTCGATTTTAATATATGTGTTGGCGGCTGTAGGTATTGGTCATACTTTCTGGCTTATTTATGGTGGAATTGTAATGCTATGTTCTTCATCAGGTTCTTCTACTACTTCTGTATCAACGAAAAGACCTGTACAGGAGCAAACGGATGAATTCCTGAATCAGGTGAGAACACGTACGGATGAGGAGTTGAAAACCATCTTGCAACATAAAGGGGATTATAACGGACGACTTGTTAAGGCAGCTCAAATCATAATGTTGGAAAGGCTTTCTGATCCTGATTCATCTGTTTCATCCGGTTCTCCGGATGTGACTCCTACAGAAACAGAAGACGATAAATATAGAGCGTATTGGCCACCTTCTAAAGAATGACTTACAGCTATATAATGGGACGTATACTGTTGACCTTGCTTTTTATTACCTGTCTTTCGGTAAGGGTATTTGCGCAAGGTAACGACTCATCCGTAGGAAATGAATTCAAAGATTTCCGGGAAGAGTTGCAAAACGAATATGTTGATTTTCGAAAAGAGATCAATGCAGAATATATAGAGTTCCTGAGTAGAGCATGGAAAGAGTATCGATTGTTTCAAGGGAGGACTCCTGATGAAACTCCGAAGCCATTGTCTCCTGTCTTGTCTCAGGAAGAAAAGGATTGTCGTGAGGTGCTTGTGGGGACAGAACAATTGATTGATGAAACACTTGCAGCAAAAGAAAAGGCGGAGCGAAACATTTTGAAGGGGATTTCTACAGAAGTCAATTTACGGCAAATAACAGACTCCCTGCAGTTGGATTATTTTGGAGCAGAATTGTGGTTGCATTATCAAAGTCGTCCCTTTTATCTACCTGCTGTCACAGAACAATCTGTGGGAAATCTTTGGAGGGAAATGGCTGGTAGTCGCTTTTCCTCTTTATTGGCAGATATGCTTTGCTATAAGGAAAAGATGCAGATGAATGATTGGGCCTATTTCTTGTTGGTGAAGAAAGTGGCTACCCACCTCTCTACGCTACAAGGTGAGGATTGCAGGACAGTCTTCCAGCACTTTCTTTTAGTACAGTCCGGTTACGATGTACGTCTGGCCAGGATGGATCGTTTTCTGGTTCTATTGGTGCCTATCCATGAGAAAGTATATGCTTGTTCCTATTTGGAGATAGATGGACGCCCGTATTATGTGATTTCCGATAAAGATTTGAAATCGTATTCAAGTATATTTACTTATCAGTTGCCGGATAAGTTGATTCAGACACCTTACCTGTCATTGATGATTCATAAGGAGCTATTACTTCCTATGCAACCAAAGGCTTTTTGTATAAAGACTGCCCGTCTGGAAGTGAAAGGAGAAGTAAATCAGAATAAGATACGGGTCTATAAAGAATATCCTTTTTGCGAACTGGCGATATATGCACGTGCGATTCCTGACAATGAGTTGATGAAACAGTTGCTGGCTTCCCTTTCTGTTCAATTGGCGGAAAAGCCATTTGCAGAGGCACTTGACCAACTGCTTTTATGGGTACAAAAAGGATTTCGTTATCAGACGGATCGTGAACAGTTTGGCTACGAGAAACCATTCTTTATAGAAGAGAATTTTTATTATCCGGCTTGCGATTGTGAGGATCGTTCTATTCTTTTTGCTAATCTGGTTAGACGCCTTTGGGGCAAAGAAGTGGTACTACTTGATTATCCGGGGCATGTGGCTACTGCCGTTTGTATGGGTAAAGAAGAGGTGGAAGGTGCTTATATTTCTTTGAAAGGAGAAAAGTACATTGTATGTGATCCTACTTACATGAATGCGAAAGCCGGACTGCTGATGCCTTTCTGCAAAGCAAAACAACCTAAAGTGATAAGATTATGACGAATAATCAGTTGATAGAAGAAATCGTGACGAAGGAGTGCGAGCGTTATGCGCTGGAGGATAGTGGATTCGTTACAGATCGGCGGGCTGTGGCGAGGGAGTTATCTTGTGAACGTAATGCTTTCCTGCCGAATGGCTGTTCTTTGGAAGAATTTAGAGAGTGGAAGGAACATTTACTGAATGACTGGTATTCCCGGAAAGGGTTTGCGAAGTTTTTCCGTCGGAAAGCGGAGAAGCATTGTATGTTTCGAATGGTAAGAAGGCTGTCACAGAATGCATTATCTGCTATTCAAAGACGTTATGTAGAGGCCACGATTGACGAGGAATTGAAGATGGAGGAGGAAAGAACGGTTGCTTTCAAATTTTCTTCGGCCCTTTTTACGAAATTCTATCAGGGTATATGTGGTAGTGGTGTATTATTCGCTTCTCCCGGGCAATTGGAGAAGAGTTGTATCGAGGGTGTGCGCTCTCTGTTTCCTTTGAAGTATGAATCGCTATATGAGCGCTTGTTGGCTAAGGATGATGAATTTTGGGGGAGAAATCTGGAGATTGATTCGTCGTTTTGTCCGCTTTTTGATTGTAGAGAAGAGTAAAGAAGATCAGGAAGCAGTAGAGGAAGTCAGCATGGAGACAGTGATTTCCGTTCAGGAACAGTTGGAGCGTGGAAGATTGGCTCAGATTACATCAGCGTGTCATTTGCTTCATTCATTGCAGATGACCGGGCGTAATAAGTTTTGCGAATGGCTCAGGGCGGAAAAGAAAAGGTCGGAAGAAATTCTGCTGGAAGATGAAGACTGGCAGCGTTTGGAAGGTCAGGATTTCGCTATGATTGGTTCTGAAAAATAGATGGACGGTTTGCTTATTTGCTGGAGGTGAATGAGAAAAATGAATATGATGTATGTTGTGCTTTGGCGGATATATTGAGTTATGGGCATGACAAGGTTTATGATGAATTGGTAGAAGGTATGCAGGATATAGTACAAGCCATATCTATGCTCTATGTGGAGAATAAGAGGTATGAAGAAATAGCTTGTACACTATATGGAATATCCGATGGGAGGAAGTTGGATAGTTTGCGGAAATCAGTGAGTCGTGGTAAAGAATATCTAAAAAAGAGGATGGTTCATTTGATTATTGAGTATAAACGTAAAGGATATGTACCTTTTGTAGTGGAAAAGGAGGATGTGAAATGAAGGAACAATGTGGATATAAACATTCTGATATCTGGCTATATGTACAAAATCGGATGAGTAGGGAGGAGGAAACGGAATTTCAACAACATTTGTTGCATTGTGAAAAATGTAGGGAAGAGTTGGTCCGGTTACGCCTGATGGTTCATTCTATTGGAAAGAAAGAACGACGGAATGTTTCATTTCGTATTTGGATAGTGGCGGCTTCGGTAGCTTGTATACTAATGGGAGGCGGAACATATTATTATCTCTTTACTCAGAGGGGAGAACAATTTCCACCGGATGGCTCTCATGAATTGAAGATGAATCCTCCGGTTTTATATAATGATAAAGATAGTATTACTCCGCAGGATACGATTCGCATGGATACGGTATCAGTGAAAGGGGCTCAATAAAAAAGCACGGGCCGTGAGGCTCGTGCTTTTCAGCTAATTGTTAACTTTAATTTCTATATTTATCATTTTGCAATTGCCAATAGATTAGTTGTGAAGTCCACCTGTCTGTGGTTAACCAGCGTCCAGTCTGATTTATTTTTGCTATCTTGCTTGTAGGCTTTGTAGGCCGTAGGCATATTTGCATCATTCAGTTCGTATACACTTTTCTGAATTGCTTCATCAAAAGCTTTGTGAGATTCGTTCCAGCGACCATAGTTCATGATTATTTCATTATCGCTGTACTGGTAAGTCATTTTGAAATAGGGTACCCATTCATCTTTTGCGCCATCCCATTTGGAAGCCTCTTTGCTTATCAAACGGTTCTGATCATCGTATGCAAAGGTGTACTGCATGTGGCGTTGGAGGTAAGAGCCATCTTTTTTGAAGATAGTTTTTGATGCTACCAATTCGCCGTTCATCACCTGATTTGTTATGAAACCATCCTGAGCTTTCACTTCGGAGTTAAGAACACTTGCTATCATAATAGCTACCAATGCGACTGCTTTAAATAAACTTGTAGGTTTCATAATCTTTATTTTTTAATTGTTACTAATTCTATTTGGCTTTCGCTCTTATCTATTAGACGGAACTACTTGCTGAAAAGTGGCAGCTAATCTTTATTTTTTTGCTGATCGCTTTCGCTTAATAAAAGTCAATTCCTGTGCCAAAGTGATAATGTGTTGATAATCAGTGATTATTTAAGAGTGCAACCTGTTCATTATCGGACAACTGTCCGCTTATTATCGAACAGTGATCAGAAATAAATCGAAATATTTATTCTTTTTGAAACATGAGTTCAAACATTTGGTACGTAATCAATAACTCTTTATTGGTAAGGTGGCTATTTTTGTCACCAAAATAATATGCTATGAAGAATTTCTATTTGATTACTTTGTTTATGTGTTTAAGTAACCTGCAGGCATGGGCTACAGGTTCGTCGGAAAAGGCAGTGTATGACTTGATAGAACGGGTTACCCCGGGCTATGCTTCTCAATATCGGTTGGAAATAATACCGTCTGAGAATGGAAATGATATCTATGAAGTGGATGGTGACGGACAGAAAATTATCCTGCGGGGAAATAATGCTGTGTCTTTGGCAACTGCTTTTAACTGGTATCTGAAGTATACGTGCCATGCACATGTATCTTGGTTTGGTAACCAATTGGAGTTACCTGAAAAGCTTCCACAACCTGCACATAAGGAACGGAGAATTATTAATGGTAAATTTCGCGTTTACATGAACTATTGCACAGTGAGCTATACTGCAGCATGGTGGAATTGGGAACGTTGGCAGCAAGAGTTGGATTATATGGCAATGAATGCTATCAATATGCCTCTGTTTTCTGTTGGGCTGGATGGGGTATGGTATAATACGCTGTTGCGCTTTAACTTTACGGAAGAGGAAGCTCGTGCTTTTTTCACCGGACCAGGGCACTCGGCATGGCAGTGGATGCAGAATATTCAGAGCTATGGAGGTCCTTTGCCCAAATCAGTCATAGATAAACATGTGGCATTGGGAAAAAAGATACTGGCACGTCAACTTGAATTGGGTATGCAACCTATTCAGCAAGGTTTTTCGGGATATGTACCGCGGGAATTGCAGAAGAAGTATCCGCAGGCTAAGATTAGTATGAAACGGAAATGGTGTAGTTTCGATGGTACTGCTCAACTGGACCCGACTGATCCTTTGTTTCATGAGATGGGGTTAGCTTTTCTGGAAGAACAGGATAAGTTGTTCGGCAGTTACGGGGCATATGCTGCCGATCCTTTTCATGAGAGTGCACCTCCGATAGATACACCTGAATATTTAAAAAGCGTGGGACAGACCATACATAAGCTCTTCCAGACATTTGATACGGGAGCTTTATGGGTGATGCAAGCGTGGAGTATGCGAGAAGATATTGTGAAAGCAATTCCTAAGGAGTCTTTACTCATATTAGATTTGAATGGTTCGAAAACAGCTTCCAATGGTGGTTGGGGATATCCGGTGATAGCCGGCAATCTTCATAATTTCGGGGGACGTATCAATATGCATGGTGACTTGGCGCTGCTTGCTTCCAATCAATACAAGAAAGCAAAAGCACGTTATCCGAATGTATGTGGCTCCGGGCTTTTTATGGAGGCTATCGAACAGAATCCTGTTTACTATGATCTGGCTTTTGAAATGCCTAACCATACTGACAGTATCCATTTACAGGGGTGGCTTGCTGCTTATGCCGAACGTCGCTATGGGGCGAGATCTGCTGCTGCCGAAAAAGCATGGATGTATCTGTTGGAAGGCCCTTATCGACGGGGTACAAATGGGACGGAAAGAAGTTCTATTGTAGCTGCCCGTCCGGCATTGGATGTAAAGAAGTCCGGGCCAAATGCAGGACTGGGCATTCCATACGAACCGATGTTGGTTATTCAGGCGCAGGCTCAACTTTTGAAAGATGCTGATAAATTGACTGTTTCCAAACCTTATCGTTTCGATATTGTAGATGTACAACGTCAAATGATGACGAACTTGGGGCAGTTAGTGCACAAGAAGGCGGCAGAAGCATTTGTTGCTAAAGATAGAGCAGCTTTCACTTTGCACTCGAGACGTTTTCTTGAGTTATTGAGTGATATGGATGAGTTGCTTTATACGCGAAGTGAGTATAGCTTTGACAAATGGCTGACGGAGGCTCGTAGTTGGGGAGAGACAAAGAAGGAGAAAGACTTGATGGAACGTGATGCGACTTCTTTGGTAACCATTTGGGGGGGGCTGATGGTGATCCGCGTATTTTTGACTATTCGTGGCGTGAGTGGGCAGGGCTGATCAATGGCTATTACTTGCCTCGCTGGCAGAAATTCTATACAATGTTGCAAGGGCATCTGGATGCAGGTACCGACTATCAGGAAGAAGGGTTGCCTCTGGCTTATGGCAGAGAGGATTTTCGTGCGAATGACTTTTATAATCAATTGGCGGATTGGGAATTGGCTTATGTGGTTCAGACAGATAAGGTACGAACACCTGTTACCCGTGGAGATGAGCTCGTTATTACCCGTCGTTTATTTGATAAATATCTGAAACTATCCCGTGAATATTATACGGATTTTTCGGGTGTGGAAGAAATAAAGGAAGAGTGTACTTACGAAAATGTTGGCGAGGAGTAATTGTTACTCCCCGCTCTTTTTCACTATGATTTTTGCTGCGTATTGTGTAGCGACATTTTTGCGGAAATCCATGAAATCTGTATTATCTTCTTTGGGATAATTTCCTTGATGGAACAATAGCCGGTGTACAATAAGAATATTTCCATCTTCTTCTAAAGTGATGGAAGAATGAAATTTGCCGAATTTAGTCTCCATGTCTGTAGTTCTAGGCAGTGATTCTATTTCGTATCCTTCCGGTAACCGGATGTTAAGGCTGTCTATATCAAGATATCCGTAATTGATTTGAATATCTTGAGTACGCTTACCTTGGTTGCTTGGACTATAGAAGCCTTTATGGAATATGTTGACGGGGATGAACAGACGCTTTCCGGTTTTATTTCCATACTGGCTGCTTTCGATGGTGTAAGTAATATCCAGTTGAGGCTCTTTTTGTTTGGTCTCTTTGAAACGGATATTATCTACTTTAGCTTGTACAAGACTGATGTCTGAGCGTAGCCAGTCTTTCTGCCGGGCGGGTTCTATGTTTATGATATCTGCTTTATCCTCATATTGAAACAGGCGTGAACTTTGTTTTACTTCGATTTTGGCGCTTCCATCCGGTTGAAGGGAGATGAGAGCGTCGTTGACTTGGGTGCTCAAGGAGTCGGCATAGGTCGGTAGTCGGTAAAGTGTTCCGCCACCGGGGCCGATAAGTAAAGCATCATGTCCGGCTATGGAATGATGTACATAACCCAGAGGCAGAGTAGGGTTGGTACATTCGATCCAAAGTGTATCGTTAGGTAACGGCACTTGCAGGATGACGTGGTTATTCTGGTTGGCACTGGCAAAATCGGCTAACAGGCGTCTGTTTGTAGTACTGATTACAGTATAAGTGGATGGAATTCCTAACTCTGTGAGCATGGCACGCATATAGTTGGATAGTCCTTTACAATCACCGAATCCGGTACGGTGTACATCGGTAGCGGCAATGGGTTGTAGGCCACCGATACCGAGCTGTATACTGACATAACGTGTAGTGGATGCAAGATACTGGTATACTGCGGCTATTTTTTCATAAGGGGTATTGCAGTTTGCTGTCCGCCTTTGTAGTTCTTCTTTTAGTGCCGGGGGAATCTGATCTCTGCCGTTTAGTAACTGATATTGCCATGCGCCATATGTTTGCCAGTTATCCATACTTCCTTTAGTTCCTTCAAAAGAGAAATTCCGGGGAGTGAAATAGATACGTGGCAATAGTTCGGAGAGGGCAGGGCTGTAAGGCTCTTTCTGAATGGCGGGTAGGGACTGAACTTTAACTTCCGTCAGCCAGTTTCCGTCCGCTGTTTGTTGTTGGCTGACTTCGGCCTGCATATTGATTGTACGGTAACGGCAGGGATTATCGGCCGGAGTGAGAATGCGATAACTTGCTTGTGCGACGGACTGGCTATAATTCTTTTGTGGCAGGAAACTGGGATAGCCGATAAGACCGTCGCTGTTCTTTATTTCCCATTCATAGGTGATGGTTATAGGGTATCGCGACGGAGTATATTCAAAGAAATAATAATAATCGTCGCTAACAAGTTCATCCGAGTATTCGGTAACTTTCAGCTCACTCTTTTTTATCTTACGGATGACGTTGCTGGAGGCATCACGGACTTCTCCGGAGAACTTCTTTAAAGAGGAAAAGCGGTCGCACATACAGACAAAAGAGGCATCTCCTTTCCCTTTTCCATCCAGTATTTGTATTACGCGTTTCTCTTTCTGGATGGCATCGGTGGGAGAGGTACATACAATATCCGTTACGGCATCCTGTATGATGGAGTAAGCATTAGCATGTAAGTCTGTTTGGGCGTGCAGACCACCGGAACAGACGACGGCTTGTAACAGAAATCCGATCAAGAACTTGTTTGTTTTCATAAATCTCTGTATTAGGGTTTCTTTAAAACCATTATTTCATTATTCTTCTTTGCTATTATTTCCCATAATTGCTGCAGTTCGGGATAATCGGTATTCAGGAATAATAGCTTTTGCAACCGGAAAAGGTATCTGAGAGTGACCTGATTGTTTTGCTGGGTGATGGTATATCGACAGAATACTTTCTCGTCACCTATCTGCACCCTTAGGCCTTCCGGCTTCTCATCTACTACATATCCCTCCGGGATAGTCAGATTAACGGTCAGTGACAGGTGGTCTGTATAAGGAAATTCTACAGGGAGCTTTCTTTCTGATTGTTTGAAAGGGGATTCGGAAACATGCAGGAATACAAGCGGATTGACGTATATAAACTGGTCGTTAACTGTAGACTGTTTTTCGAATTCCATTACTTCGCGTACTTGTGGTGAGAAGTAGTTTCTTCCTTCTATCTGGAGTGACTTGACCTGAATGTTTTCTTCGGAAGCCAGTTTGTTGACAAAGTCGGTGCTGTCTTTTGCCGTGCGGAACTTATTCCGTAAGCGGGAAGCATACTGACCTGCATAAAGTGTTTCGCGTGTACCAGAAATGGTACCTTCAGGAGAAATGCTGGCAATAACGGCAGATCTCAGCTGGTTTGTTCCGAGAGCTTCCAGATTAACCCATTGACTGTGGTTATCCGGAATGATGACCCGGGCACGGTTGGTCATAAGTAGAGGAGGCAGTACATTGAGATAACCGTCTTCTACCGAACTGTCCAGATAAACCAAGGTGGTGTCTGTATGGGCAATACCTACGATGAAAGTGTTTAGTTTCTGAAGGCTGGGGTGGGTCAGGGGAAGTATGCCCATGTTCCGTCGGCTCATTACTACCGGATAGGCAGGTATTCCGGCATCTGTCAGCATACTGATGAGGATGAAGTTTAAATCAGCATTGCTTCCTGTACCCTCTTTCAGTATTTGTTTTGGGGCTTTACCGTATAAGTTGTATTTCTCATTCCATCTTACCTTATTTTTGAGTAGCGTGTAGATGGCACATATCTTTTCTTCTGTTCCTTTCATCTGTTCAAGATGTAGTGCATTCATCTCTTCTTTAAGGGGATTGCTCATTTTCAGTCTGCCACCGAATTCATTGTCTTTGAGCAATGCTTCATCAATTTGTTCCCAGCTTTTTGTGAACGATTGATAGAGAGAGCCGGGAAAATCAATTCCCAGTAGTTCTAAATTTACCTGCGTACAGTAGTCATCTGCACACCACACATAACTGTCGTCTTTCAAAGCGGGTAGTTGAGTTCCCCGAAAATTCATGTGTGATCCGGTGCATTGGAAGAACTGCCCCTCGATAGAGAGGCTGAGAGAAGTGGATTCGCTTTTTGTCTCCAGGCTCTCCGTGCCGCGCATGTCTGTATTGAATTTGAAATATTCGGGAATGATTATATCGTATTCGGTATATAAAGTAGGAATGTCACTTTGTGCTTTCCAACTGTCGATGGTGAAGAAAAAGTCCGATTCTAACCGGTATTCATATTCTATCAGAGTCCCTGCCTTTACTTGCGGGATGGAGAATTTCAGCGTCATCTGGTTTTCGCTGAGGCGCTCTTTGAATACCATATCTTTTTTCATTTTGGTACGTACCATTTTTCCGTTTTCCATATTATAAGCGCTGGCATCCAAACCGATGATATTTTCTCTCATGGTGTTGTTTGGCAAGTCATAGTAGGGAATCGTAACATTGGCATAAGATGTACCTTCCGGTTTGAGTACCTTGATTTTTACTTTATACTCAGAAACCAGACGAAAGCTTTCCAGCCCCCATTTGTAGCTGACATTGGTCAGTTTACATAGAATAAGAGCTGTGGCATTAGAGTCGGGCGCATAAGTAGTCATGGTCAACTCTTCCATGGTAGGTTTCCCAAATTTTAGATTGGGAATAATTGTTTGCTCGTCGGCAAATAGTTGGAGACAGCAAAGACAGCATAGTAAAGTCAGTAAAGCGTTTTTCATATAGTTTTGAATTGAGTGTTGTTGTTCTCGCAAATATATGTTTTTTTTATTTAAAACAAGCGTTTGTTCCTCTCTTTTATTAAAACTCCTTAAAGAAAGCCCGTAGCGTCACTTTTTATTTGTTATTTTGCACCAAATTCGGGTATAGTGTGGTCTGATTTATTCGGGCTGCACTTCATTATTGCATAATGTTCAATGAATAAACTCACCATAAAAGTCTGTTCGGTATGCGGTAGTGCACATATAGAGCGTGCTATGACTTGCATAGACCATTATGCTTCCAGCGAAGCATTCTATCTGTGTCGTTGTCAGAATTGTAGCTTTCTCTTTACGCAGGATTTTCCTGTGGAAGCCGAGATAGGCAGATATTATGAAACTCCCGATTACATTTCCCATTCCGATACGAAAAAAGGCCTTATGAACAGGGTGTACCACTGGGTGCGTAGCTATATGCTGGGCCGTAAGGCACGCTTGGTGGTTCGCGAAGCACATCGTAAGGAAGGACGTCTGCTGGATATCGGTACGGGAACAGGATATTTTGCCGATGCTATGCAGAAGCGAGGCTGGCAGGTGGAGGCAGTGGAAAGGAATGCGCAGGCACGCGTATTTGCTAAGGAACACTTCAATCTGGATATAAAGCCTGATACTGCATTGCAGGATTTTGCTCCCGGTAGCTTTGATGTCATTACTTTGTGGCACGTTATGGAGCATCTGGAGCATTTGAATGAGACGTGGGATACATTGAATAAACTCCTGACAGAAAAGGGTGTACTGATTATTGCAGTGCCTAACTGTTCTTCTTATGACGCGAAGAAGTATGGTGCACATTGGGCTGCTTATGATGTTCCGCGCCATTTGTGGCATTTTACGCCGGGTACCATTCAGAAGTTGGGTGCCAAGCATGAGTTTATACTGGCTGCACGCCATCCGATGCCGTTTGATGCATTCTATGTATCGATGTTGAGTGAAAAGTATATGGGACGTTCTCTGTCTTTCTTCCGGGGTATGCTTAGTGGTACACTGGCATGGTTCAGTGCGTTGGGAAGCAAGGAACGGAGCAGTTCGATGATTTACGTATTCAGAAAGAAACAGAAGTAGGGTGATAAGATAAAAGGTGATAGGGTGGTAAAGTGATAGAGTGATAAGAAGGTGATAAAGGAAGAAATGAAGGTATGAAGACGAAAAGCAAAAATAATTCCGTATCCTATTTTGATATGCAGTTCATTACCTCCAGTATCAGTACTACGTTGGTATTGCTGTTGTTGGGGTTGGTGGTGTTTTTCGTGCTGACTGCCCATAATCTGTCTGTGTATGTGAAGGAGAATATCAATTTCTCTATTATCATTAGTGATGATATGAAGGAGGCGGATATTCTGAAGTTACAAAAGAGGCTGGATAAGGAAGTGTTTGTACGGTCTACGGAGTATATTTCGAAGAAGCAGGCGCTTCGCGAGCAAATTGAAGCAATGGGAACAGACCCGCAAGATTTTCTGGGTTATAATCCGCTTCATGCATCTATCGAAGTGAAGTTGCACTCTGATTATGCGAATACCGACAGTATAGCTAAAATAGAGAAACAGATAAAGAAGAATACCAATGTACAGGAAGTACGTTATCAGGAAGATCTGATAAATATGGTCAATGAGAATATCCGCAACATAAGTCTGATGTTACTGGGGTTGGCGGTATTATTGGCGTTCATATCCTTTGCATTGATTAATAATACCATCCGGTTGACAATCTATTCCAAGCGCTTTCTCATCCATACAATGAAGTTGGTAGGGGCGAGTTGGAGTTTTATACGCCGTCCGTTCCTGTGGCGTAACTTTTGGATAGGCGTATTGGCTGCTGTCATTGCCGATGGGATTTTGTGGGGTGCTGCCTACTGGTTGGTGGTGTATGAGCCAGATCTGATCAGTGTTATTACGCCCAATGTCATGATGCTGGTTTCCGTATCGGTGCTTGTGTTCGGGGTGTGCATTACGTGGTTCTGTGCATACCTGTCCATTAATAAGTTCCTGCGGATGAAGGCAAGTACACTGTATTATATATAATACTGGACAGTATAGTTGCTTCAATCAGAGCTATACATAAATGGAAAAATAAGAAACGTTTTGAATGAAGTTAAACCGTAAATAATTAAATCATAAATAAAGAGATGAGTAAACAGAAATTTGCTTTCGATAAAACCAACTTTATCCTGCTTGCAGTTGCAATGGCGGTAGTGATTATCGGCTTTATCCTGATGACCGGTCCGGTGTCTACACCGACGCACTTTGAACCGGATATTTTTAGTGCAAGACGTATTAAAGTTGCTCCGGTGGTTTGCCTTGCGGGCTTCTTACTTATGATATATGCAGTGTTGCGTAAACCGCGTGACAAGCAACCGGATAATGGGGGAATGGAAGACCGGCACAATTCATAATTTATAATTCATAATTAGATTACATGGAATGGTTTGAGGCGCTCATCCTTGGGATAATCCAGGGTTTGACAGAGTATTTGCCGGTAAGTAGTAGCGGACATTTGGCTATCGGTTCGGCATTATTTGGTATTGAAGGGGAAGAAAATCTGGCATTTACGGTAGTAGTACATGTGGCTACGGTATTCAGTACGATGGTAGTCTTGTGGAAAGAGATAGAATGGATTTTCAAGGGGCTGTTCAAGTGGCAGATGAATGAAGAGACACGCTATGTAATTAATATCCTGATTTCTATGGTGCCCATCGGTATTGTAGGTGTATTTTTTAAAGATGAGGTGGAATCGGTCTTTGGTTCAGGTTTACTGATCGTAGGCTGTATGTTGCTGGTGACGGCTGCTTTATTGTCTTTCTCTTATTATTATAAGCCGAAGCAGAAAGAGAATATTTCTATGAAAGATGCATTCATTATCGGTTTGGCTCAGGCTTGTGCTGTACTTCCCGGACTTTCACGTTCCGGAACTACAATTGCTACAGGGTTATTGCTGGGTGATAATAAGGCAAAGTTGGCTCAGTTCTCTTTTCTGATGGTGATGCCACCGATATTGGGTGAAGGCCTGTTGGATGGTATGAAGTTGATGAAAGGCGAAGATATTGCCGGAAGTATTTCAACGTTGTCATTGTTGATAGGCTTCATTGCGGCTTTTGTATCGGGTTGTTTGGCTTGTAAGTGGATGATTAATATTGTGAAAAAAGGGAAACTGATATACTTTGCGATTTATTGTGCGATTGCCGGTATTGCAACTCTTGTACTTTCACAAATGCAAGGATAGCAGATGAAGTTTAAAGAAGGAGAAGTACTCTATTTCAATAAACCGTTGGGATGGACTTCGTTTAAGGTTGTGGGACATGCGCGTTACCACATCTGCCGACGGATGAAAGTGAAGAAATTGAAAGTAGGCCATGCCGGCACACTTGATCCTTTGGCTACAGGGGTGATGATTGTCTGCACAGGTAAGGCTACGAAGCGAATTGAAGAGTTTCAGTACCATACGAAGGAATATGTTGCCACCATTCAGTTGGGCGCCACCACTCCTTCCTACGATCTGGAACACGAGATAGATGCCACTTATCCTACGGAGCATATTACGCGGGAGTTGGTGGAAGAGACGTTGAAGACATTTATTGGTGAGATACAACAAGTGCCTCCCGCCTTTTCAGCCTGTATGGTGAATGGCAAACGTGCTTATGATCTGGCACGTAAGGGTGAAGAGGTAGAGTTGAAGCCGAAGTTGTTGGTGATTGACGAGATAGAGTTGCTGGAATGTAATTTGCCGGAGATTAAAGTCCGCGTGGTGTGCAGCAAAGGTACCTATATCCGTGCCCTGGCACGTGACATCGGTGAAGCGCTGAATAGCGGTGCTCATCTTACGGCTTTGGAACGTACTCGCGTAGGTGATGTCCGATTGGAAGATTGCCTCGACCCGATGAATTTTAAAGAGTGGATAGATGCTCAGGAGATAGAAATTGAAGAATAACTTAAAGAAAGAATAGATATGAAACTGTCGCAATTTAAATTTAAGCTTCCGGAAGAGAAGATTGCTTTGCACCCTACAAAGTATAGAGATGAATCGCGCCTTATGGTGCTTCACAGAAAGACAGGTGAGATTGAGCACAAGGAATTCAAAGATGTTCTGAACTACTTTGATGACAAAGATGTGTTCATCTTCAATGATACGAAAGTATTCCCTGCCCGCCTGTATGGTAATAAGGAAAAGACCGGTGCCCGTATCGAGGTATTCCTTCTTCGCGAGCTGAACGAAGAACTCCGTTTGTGGGATGTATTGGTAGACCCCGCCCGTAAGATACGTATCGGCAATAAGCTGTATTTCGGTGACGACGATTCTATGGTGGCTGAAGTTATTGACAATACGACTTCTCGCGGTCGTACGCTCCGTTTCCTTTATGACGGTCCGCACGATGAGTTCAAGAAAGCTTTGTACGCACTGGGCGAAACCCCACTGCCGCACAGCATTATCAATCGTCCTGTAGAACCGGATGATTCAGAACGTTTCCAGTCTATCTTTGCTCGCAATGAAGGTGCGGTAACGGCTCCTACTGCCAGTCTGCACTTCAGCCGCGAACTGATGAAGCGCTTGGAAATCAAGGGTATCGATTTTGCTTATATTACTCTTCATGCCGGTTTGGGAAATTTCCGCGACATTGATGTGGAAGACCTCACGAAGCATAAGACGGATTCTGAGCAAATGATTGTGAATGAAGAGGCTGTGAACGTTGTGAACCGTGCCAAAGACCTGAACAGACAAGTTTGTGCCGTGGGTACCACCGTGATGCGTGCTATCGAGAGCACCGTAAGCACAGATGGACATCTGAAACCGTACGAAGGCTGGACGAACAAGTTCATCTTCCCTCCTTACGACTTTACAGTGGCAAATGCGATGATTTCCAATTTCCACATGCCGCTTTCTACTTTGCTGATGATTGTTGCTGCTTTCGGTGGATACGATCAGGTAATGGAGACGTATAATGTGGCTCTGAAGGAAGGTTACCGCTTCGGTACATACGGAGATGCAATGTTGATTACGGATAAGTGATAAATAATTATGAATGATGAATTATGAATGATGAATTGCGATGTAGCGTATTGCATGCCTTATTCATAATTCATAATTCATAATTCATAATTGAATTCATGTACGTCTATTTCAGTTTAGGGACTAACTTAGGCAATAAGGAACAGAACCTCCGTTTTGCCGTGCAATATATTGAAGAGCGGATAGGGAAAGTAATTTCTCTGTCCGCTTTTTATGCTACTGCTCCGTGGGGATTCTCCTCGGACAATGCTTTCCTGAATGCTGCTGTCTGTATAGAAACCACGCTTTCTCCCTTAGAGGTACTTTCTGAGTCGCAGTCCATTGAGCGGGAGATGGGACGTATTCATAAATCTGTAAATGGTGTGTACAGCGACCGTGTGATAGATGTCGACTTGTTGTTGTATGATGATCTTATTCTGGATACCCCTACATTGAAACTTCCCCATCCGTTGATGCAGGAACGTGCTTTTGTGATGGAGCCGTTGGCAGAAATTGCCCCTGATGTGATGCATCCTGTATTGGGGAAAACCATACAGGAACTTTATCTCAGTACCTTTACATAATATCTTTTAAAAATCAGGTATATATGTTCGGCATCTTGGAAATATATATCCGACTTCTTGGAAATATATATCCAATGTCCTGGATCTATATATCCAGCGCGTCCGATCTATATATCCAACACATTGGATATACATCTCCAATAAATGGAGTAAATATCTCCTTTGTTTTTGATAAATAGAATACAATTACATACTTTTGCGACCGTTGAAAAAGAAGACTTCCATATGAAGAATAAATATCGCAACTTGTTCTTGCTTTTTGGTGTGCTGGCTATCGTTATCATGCTTTGCACGATGGATATGGATTATTCCGATATATGGGAGAATCTGAAGCGCGTGGGCTTTTGGTTTCCTGTGATCATGTTGTTGTGGTTCTTTGTCTATCTGATAAATACCTGTTCATGGTATCTGATAATCAGGGATGACCGTAAGTATCGTGTTCCTTTCTGGACGGTCTGCAAACTCTCGATTACCGGTTTTGCCATCAATTATGCCACGCCCGGCGGACTGATGGGAGGCGAACCGTACCGAATTATGGAGCTGACTCCCTATGTGGGTATAAGTAAGGCTACCTCTTCCGTCATTCTGTATGTGATGATGCATATCTTTTCTCACTTCTGGTTTTGGTTTCTTTCCATATTCTTATATATCTTCCTGTATCCTGTGAATACCTTTATGGCGATTTTACTCACTGCAATAGGAGCATTCTGCCTGCTGGCTATCTATTTCTTTGCCCGTGGATATAAGAATGGGATGACGGTGAAGACTTTTCGGTTGCTGCAGAAGGTACCGTTTGTCAAACGGTGGCACATCGTTTCATTGTGAAACAAAAAGATACTCTGGAGCAGATTGATAGTCAGATAGCCTTGTTGCATAGCCAACATAAGATTACTTTCTACAGTTCGCTGTTGTTGGAGCTTTCGGCACGCATATTCTCCAGCCTTGAAATATACATCATTCTGCGCGTCTTCACCCCGGAAGTGAGTGGATGGGACTGTGTGCTGATATTGGCTTTTTCTTCGCTGTTCAGTAATCTGATATTCTTCTTCCCGATGCAGCTGGGCGCACGCGAAGGTGGACTGGCGTTGGCTGTAGATGGCTTACATATGTCTCCGGCACTGGGTGTTTATGTGGGACTGATTACCCGGCTGCGTGAACTGTTGTGGATCGCTATCGGTATGGTATTGATAAAAGTTGGCAATAGAAAACCGGCAGATCCCCCTTCTTCCGAATGTTAAAGCCTCTTCAGACATCCCGATCACCTTACCTACAAGTGGGTATTCTGTTTATAGAAGTGTTAATACTTTCCTGATTATATACTATATTCATCGAAAACCTTTATCTTTGCACCCGAAAATGAAATGTGGAAAGATTTGAGTAGCTTGCAACCACAGAAAAAAAATGCTAAAACACATCCTTTTCTGTGGCGATGCCTCCGAGCATCGGAATATGCATGTCTACTCACCAGCTTTTTCCCACTTTCATTCTTTAATTATTCATTCTTTAATTTAGGAATATGGGATATTTATTCACATCCGAATCGGTGTCTGAAGGACACCCCGACAAAGTGGCCGATCAAATATCGGACGCTGTGCTTGACAAACTGTTGGCTTACGACCCCAGTTCGAAAGTAGCTTGCGAAACTCTGGTAACTACCGGACAGGTAGTACTGGCTGGAGAAGTGAAAACCAAAGCGTACGTTGACTTACAACTCATTGCGCGCGAAGTAATTCAGAAAATCGGCTATACAAAAGGCGAGTGCATGTTCGAAAGTAACTCGTGCGGTGTATTGTCCGCTATTCATGAGCAAAGTCCCGACATTAACCGTGGCGTAGAGCGTCAGGACCCTATGGAACAGGGTGCAGGCGACCAGGGTATGATGTTTGGTTATGCTACTAACGAGACCGAAAATTACATGCCTCTTTCTCTCGACCTGTCACACCGCATTTTGCAAGTGCTGGCCGACATCCGTCGCGAAGGTAAGGAAATGACTTATCTCCGTCCCGACTCTAAGAGCCAGGTAACCATTGAATACGATGATAACGGCACGCCCGTACGCATCGATACGATTGTAGTTTCTACTCAGCATGATGATTTCGTCCAGCCGGCTGACGACAGCGAGGCTGCCCAGTTGAAAGCGGATGAAGAAATGCTTGCCACAATTCGTCAGGATGTCATCAATATCCTGATGCCACGTGTCATAGCTTCCATCCATGCAGAGAAAGTTTTGGCATTGTTTAATGATCATATCACTTATCACGTCAATCCTACCGGAAAGTTCGTTATCGGCGGACCTCATGGAGATACCGGTCTGACAGGGCGTAAGATTATTGTAGATACATATGGTGGCAAGGGTGCTCATGGTGGCGGTGCTTTCTCAGGTAAAGACCCCAGCAAGGTAGACCGCAGTGCTGCTTATGCTGCCCGTCACATTGCCAAGAATCTGGTAGCTGCCGGTGTAGCCGACGAGATGCTGGTACAGGTATCTTATGCTATCGGTGTGGCACGTCCCATCAATATTTACGTCAACACTTATGGACGCGGCCATGTAGCGATGAGTGATGGTGAGATTGCAAAGAAGATTGATGAACTTTTCGATCTTCGTCCGAAAGCCATTGAAGATCGTTTGAAACTCCGTAATCCGATTTATCAAGAAACTGCAGCTTACGGCCATTTGGGACGTGAACCGCAAGTAATTACCAAGCACTTCAAATCTCGTTATGAAGGTGACAAGGATGTAGAGGTAGAACTCTTCACTTGGGAAAAGCTGGATTATGTGGATAAAGTGAAGGCTGCTTTCGGTCTGTAGTATTTTCTTTTCAGTTAGTAATCAGCGTAGCTATTTATATAGAAGCCGCCTTTCTCCATTCCGTTTTGCGGGGGAGAGGATGGCTTTTTATTTTCTTGTTACATCTTCTTAATCAGTCATTCCATGACTTTTCCCACTCATTTGTTCGGGAGCTAAACTGGTGTTTACTATGCAAGTTATGGCGAATAGACTTCTCAATAATAATGTAGATATGCGCTTTTTTAGATTATTCTGTTTAATAATAAAACATTTTCTCTGAATAAAGAGTTATTTATATGGCTACGAAGATATAATTTATTTGTGATTTGTCATTATCTTTGTAGGCTTGGAATAATACCAACGGTGTTATTAAATAATTGAAGATACACTTTTGAATTGATTAAGAATGGGCAATATCTTTAAAAAAATATTCTCTTTAACGAGAGATAATGAAAGCAAACCGGATTTCCAGACTTGCTGTACTCCTATGGAGGTTTTTGATGAACAGAAAGTAAAAGCTATTGTAAAACACTGGCTTTTGTCCATTGATGAGTATGAGACTATACCGGATGATATCGTTGCATTGAACTTCAATCTGTGGGAAGCTGTTGAAGAAGATGGGGAGAGTTGCTATACACTCGAGTTGACGGGGCCAAACAGTATGATGCAGAAGATGATGACTGGGCATGTGAAGAGGATTTTGATCCAAGACTAAGAAACTGTGATGCATTACAACTTTCGAGTGCAATCCCATGGGAGGATATATTGAAAGGGCTGGTAGAAGTCTTGAAAGAACTGAAGGTTGAGTTAGGGGAGATAAATCTCTTTCAGGTTGAGCATATTACTGCTGGATTTACGGAAGGGGATCTGGAAGTTATAAAATAATGTGTAAATGCTCCCGATTCTGGCGAAATGCTAATCAGTCATCGGGAAACTCCTTTGTTTTGCCTTGTTTCTGTATTTGTGGGCATCTGAACGGATATATAATGGCAAAGATGCTATTCGTTTATAATTTGTTACTATCTTTGTGGAGATACGTAACTATCCGTTAATGTTGACTTTTTGTCGTTGATTGCACTCGGAAACATAGTGATAAAACTACCTATTTATGAAAAAACTATTATTCTTTTTCTTATTAATTACAATATCTCTGTTTAATTCGTGCAGAAAGGGAGAGCATGTTATTAATCCGGCTTTATTATTAATAGACTCTTTAATGCAATCTCGTCCTGATAGCTCACTCTATTTACTTGAACAAATCTCCGATCCACAAAAGATAAAGAATGCGGATAGGGCTTTCTATAACTTATTGTTAACGCAAGCAAAATATAAGAACTGCATACTATTACAAAATGATTCTTCGATACAGATAGCAGTAGATTATTATAAAAAGAATGTGGATAAAGAACGACTTGCGAAATCTTATTTCTATCTGGGTTGTGTTTATTTGGAACAGAAAAAGTTACCGACAGCTATTGATTTTTATTTGAAAGCTGTAGATGTAATGCCTGAAGATAGAGACTCTATCTTTTTATCTATGATGTATAGTCATTTAGGTGATTCTTATAATAAACAAAACTTGAATCAAACAGCTATAAGTATGTACAAAAAGGGGTATTATTTGTGCATGAAATATGATTCAGTCCGTACTTGCTATTTCCTAAAAGATATAGGCGATGCTTTCTTATTAAAATATCAACTGGATAGTACATATTATTATTATCAACAGGCATTGGTAATAGCTCATGCTTTACAAAATTTTGATTTACTATCTGTTATATATAAAAACATGGCTACTTTTTACAATGCGCAAGGTAAATATGCAGAGGCTGAGGATTGCATTTCAAAAGCATTACCATATTTATCTAGTGAAGAAGATATTACTTCTGCTTGCTCTGTAAAAGGTGATATCTTGAGTGATATGAATAGAAAAGATTCAGCTGTGTATTATTGGGGAATAGGAAAAAGGTCATCTAATATATATGTTAAAGCATCATCTTTTCATAGTTTATTTCAGGAAAGTAAGAGAATAAAAGATTGGCAAAATGCTACATTATATGCTGATTCTTTCATTTTATTCTATGATTCTATTGAAACGATGAATAATCGTGCAGAACTTGATAGTTTGATGGATAATCGTATAGTTGAATTACATAAAAATGAATTATCTGATCGAAATCGGCATTTAGTTATTTTGTTAGTAGTAATTTTTTTATTGCTATTATTGCTATTGATTATACTGTATTTGTGGAAAGATAGATGCCGCAAGAAAAAGTTTATGGATTTGCAATATAGATTATTGGATAATCGTGTGGAAACAGTGTTGCTAAATGATAATTCGACCTCTCCTCGGGAGATTAATAGTCTTGAATTACAAAGATTGAAAAAAGAACGCATCGAAATTTGTATGGCATTGTTTGAGACAACTGAAGGCTATAAGAAATTAATTGAGTTGAAAAAAAATAATGCCTAAAGAACGTATAATCAAGGCGAGATTTTCTAGAGTAATAATAGTGCGTGATATTCAAAAAACATTTGTAGATGTGATGGGTGATTTGAAAGATAATTGTTTGTCATTGACTACCGATGATTTGCTTTATTGTGTATTGGTCTTGCTTCGTTGTCCTAAAGAGGTAATTATGGATGTGATGGATTCCTCTTCAGATGCAATAAAAACAAGAAAAAATCGTATTAAGAATAAAATGAATACTGACTTATTTGAAAGTATATTTAATATTTAAGAGTCAGGCCTTTATAAGTTTTATTGTTACTGTTGTTACCTTATCTTATTATCCTATTGTTACCATTGTTACTATTTAATTATTGGTTCTCATATAAAAAACATTTTAATTTGCCTCATCAAAAATTATTAATATGAAAACCAACAAATTACTATTATTTTTATTGGTATTTCTACCAATATGTATGTGTGCAATGCCACAAGGAAAGGTGGAAGATATTAAATTGCAGAAATCATTATCTAGTACACCTGCCAAAGGCAAACGCTCAGTAGACCTTCTGGAAGCTTCAGCACATTTTAATTTCTATAATGAGACGTTACTAATTAACCTTTATGATGATTTTAAGAATGTTGAAATCTCTGTGACTAATCTTTTGACTAATGAGGTCGTTTACTCTGAACTACATACAATATCAAGTAATATGGTTTAAATACAGGCAAAAATACGTTGTATAGTATAACATTAAATACAAATCTTGATTGTTTCAAGAATAAGAATATATATCATCCAAGGATGATAACTGCTAATTAAATGAAACAGATATTGTTATTAATGTTGGCTGTGTTGCTGTATTCTTGTTCCAAAGGTGGCGAAGAAGTTGTTGCTGAAATAAATGGGTATAAACTTTATGCTTCAGAATTGTCTCAAGTGACAACACAAGAGACCTTCGATTTATTGAATATGGCTTATGAAATAAAGATGAGAGCCTTAGATGATTTAATCAAACGAAAATTGATTGAATATGAGGCTCTTGATCGGAGGACTCTTGTCGATGAGTATCTGGATACTTATGTTGATAGTATTATGACAGCCTCAACGGGAGCAGATACGGCGGACTTGTCCTTAAAAAATAGCATGCGGAGTGTCTTAATCCGGCATTTAGCAGATTCGCTATTTAATAAAGCGCAAATCAAACGATATGTTTATCCTCCTAAACAGCCTAAATGTGTTGTTGCTGATTTGTGCGTACAATATAGGGGAAATTTCGATGCTGCTACCCATTTGATAGTAGCATCAGATTTCAGTTGTAAACGTTGTGCTGAATTTGAGAAAACCTTGAAACGTATTTATGATAAATACCATGACCGGGTGAAATTTGGCTTTGTTAGTTTTGCGGACGAACCGAATCTTGCTTCGTTAGCTTGTGAAGCAGCTGGTAAATATGGGAAATTTTGGGAGTTTCATGATGCCATCTTCTCATATAATGCTTTGCCGGACTCTGCATATATTTTGGGACTTGCAAAGAATTTAGGATTAGATGTAACCGGATATAAGCAAGATTTACAGTCTGCCGAAACTTATAATAATGTAAATCATACTATTAATAAACTGATGGAGCGGGGATTGTTTGCCACTCCTACCATAATAATCAATAATCGTTTGGTTTACATAACAAACTCTTATGAAGAATTGACTAAACTGTTAGATAAAGAATTGCAAAACAAATGAAAATTTTATCTCTTTATTTATGTTTTCTTTTTCTGTGCCTGCACACTTCCTTTGCTCAAAAAGTAATTGTACGGGGGCGTGTGACGGATGCAAAGACGGGTGAAGCCCTCTCTGATGCTAATATACTGGAAAAGAATTCGAGTATAGGTATGGCTACAAATGCTTATGGGCTTTATTCTATTACGATCCAGGCAGGGAGGTGTGTGCTTCAATGCTCCATGTTGGGGTATACTACCTGGTCGGATACGTTGCAATTGTCAGACAATGCGGTGTTGGATATAGCTTTGCACCCCAACGATTATCTGCTGAAAGGAGTTGAAGTAGTGGGAGCAAGAAAACATGGCGGGCAGTTTATGCTGGATGCAAAGGAGATACAAGCCTTACCTGTTGTGGGGGGAGAGGCTGATTTGATGAAGACTTTACAATTCTTGCCCGGGGTACAAAGTGGTAACGAGGGAGCCAATAATATTTCGGTAAGAGGAAGCAATCAATGGGGGAACTTAGTTTTACTGGACGAAGCAGTGGTTTATAATCCAAGCCATGTGTTATCCTTCTTTTCTGTGTTTAACAATGATGCTATTCAAAAAGTAGACCTTTATAAATCTTACTTTCCATTGAAATACGGCGGACGTTCTTCGTCGGTGATTGATGTCCGTATGCGTGAAGGTAATAGTAAAGAGCGTAATCGGAGCGCGAGTTTAGGATTAATAGCTTCTAAAGTCTTATTGGAAGGTCCGTTGAAAAAAGGTTCTTATCTGGTTTCCGGCAGGTTTGGTTATCCCGGAGCTACACTTAGCTTATTGGGGGGTGATCTGACATCTAAGCCACAAATGTGGCTTTATGATGTGAATGCTAAAGTGAATATGGCATTGAATGACCGTAACCGCCTTTTCTTTTCGTTATATAGTGGAGGAGATCATACCGTTTTCAACAAACTGGCCAAAGACTATGGAATGGATTGGGGCAATGCGACAGCTACTGTGCGTTGGAATCATATTCTGAATGACCGGACCAATGTGAATACAAGCGCCGTCTTCAGTAACTATTATTATAAGTATAAATCCCTGGCAGACGGATTGCAATATCTATGGAAATCAGATATGCAGTCTTACCAGTTGAAATCGGATTGGGAGACGCATTTGGACAACTCATTGAGTCTGAAAACGGGAGTAAGTGCGCATTATTTCACTACGATGCCCGGTGCGGTGACAAGAGCTAATGAAGATTCTAATGTGATGCCTTCGCGCTTGCCCAGAAAGATGCTGTGGGATATGGGACTCTATGCAGAAGGTGAATATAAATTCCTTTCCCGTTTCCAACTGAATGCAGGAATCCGTTTGTCTGTGCTGCATGCTCCGGGAAGTTCTTCTTATGGGGCAAAAACGTATGTAGTTCCTGAACCCCGGGCGGAATTGGCCTATATGCCTGATGCTTCCAGTCGCTTCACTCTTTCTTATACGCAAGCAGCACAGAGCATACATATGCTGTCCAACTCTTCGGTAGGAATACCTTCGGATATGTGGATACCTGCCAATGCGTTATTGCAACCTTCTGTAATGCGGCAGGTGGCATTGGGGTATGAATATCATTTTTCTCAAAGGGAATACACTCTGTCGGTAGAGGCTTATATCCGGAAGATGCGTCATGTGGTAGATTATGCAGAGAATGCCAATATATTCCAGAACGACCGGATTGAAAAAGAAGTGGAGAGTGGCACTGCCCAAGGCACCGGACTGGAATTTTACTTTTCTAAAAACCGTGGAATATTGACGGGATGGCTTAGTTATACGCTTTCGCGTGCCCGAAACAAGATTAATGGGGAGGAATACAAGCCGGTATACGATCGCCCACACAATCTGAAGTTATTCCTGAACTGGAATTTTGGGTCTCATTGGTCATTATCGTCCACTTTTTCTTATGCTTCGGGCATGAATCTGACGTTGCCGGTGGGGAAATATTATTTTCATCAGGCTGTATTCTACATTTATTCGGGCAGAAACGGATATCGTGCTCCGTCGTTTCATCAGTTGGATCTTTCGACGACTTATCGATGGAAAAATCGAAGTCTTTCTCTTTCAGTGATCAATGCGTACAACCGAAGAAATGTTTTTCTATGTATGCAGGGCGTGACGGATATTCTTCTATTGCAAAGTCTCGTATCTATAAATTATATCTTTATGGTATTGTACCATCGCTAACCTATACTTTTAAATTTTGATAATATGGTAAAGACTCTTTCTTATATTTTGTGTTTGATTTTAGGAATGTTTATATCAGGGTGTGAAAGAATAGTTGATGTGGATTTTTCGGGATATACCTCAGATGCTATTGTCTTCGAAGGGATTGTTACGAATGAGCGTCCACCTTACTTCTTTCATCTAACAAGACCTTCTGCCGTATCGGCAGGTGAATATGATTATGCAGGTATAGAAGATGCTGTAATCATTATTACAGATGTTACGGACGGTATCAGGGATACGCTTCAGTATGTGCCGCCTCAGTTTGAAGGCTATGATGTGTATTATAACTATTATAATTATGATACGAAGCGGAAAGAGGAGACTTCTGGATTCAGTTTGGGTGCCGTCTATGGAATGTATGTGACCACTAAACTATATGGTATCGTGGGACATTCCTATTCGCTGGATTTTTACTGTGATGGCAAGCATTTTGAATCGGAAGCACAGAAAATGGAACAGCCTCTCATTATCACTGACCTTAAAGTAAAGAAAGTGGATTTAAGGGAAAAAGGAGAAACTGATGCACCTTGTATTAGCTTCATTAATCCACCGGGAGAGAATTATTATTTATTTTCATTTTATCCTTGGTCGTATACCCACTTTACATTTACGCGCCCTAATGTCTTACTTGGAGGAGATTCGGATTGGCGTTTTTCCATTTTAGGTGATGAATATTTGGAAGAGAATGTGGTGGACTTTATTGTTGATGACGGAGAAAATGCTTTCGGCTATCCTAATGGATGGGGATATATTCCGGTGGGTGACTCTCTGTATGTATGGGCGCAGACTATCTCTAAAAGTTGCTATCATGTTTACGAGCAAATGCTGAAACAATTACGTACAGATGGTGGTGCTTATACTCCTACGCCTACCTCTATTACCGGAAATATCAGTGGTGGAGTTTATGGTTGCTTTCGGGTAAGCGCTGTTTCTGAAAAAGGAATACTAAAGGGAAAATAGGTGTTTATCAGGGAAGTATTCTTACCGTATTGAGATGAAATACTCACCCTATTGAGAAGAAATACTCACCCTATTGAGAAGAAATGCTCATCACTGTGAGAAAATATTCTCAATAGGGTGAGAATAAGTGAGAATCTTACGGTTGAGATGCCTCCAACATATCAATCAGCTGTACCCGCTGTATAGAGAAGCTATTGCTTTCTTTTTGTACATACTTGAGCAGTGCAAGTCCGTCCTGACGAAGTTTGGATTTTCGAAGAAGGTCATCTGTTCCCATATCGTCGGATATCTTCAGCATGGTCATAGCGGCAAGCTCCGTCTTTCCCATTTCATTAGGATCGCCTTTGTATCGATCAATTAATTCCTCTATATTCATTCCCAGCAAATCTTCGGAGGGGAAACCCAGTATTTGTCTGGTCAGATCGTCATATTCAGCCCATTCACTCCAGCGGTATTTCTTCTTCTGGAGCAGGGCGTTCACAATTAAAGAAATGATTTCCTGGATCATTCGTATCAGATAATCTTGTTTAATCATATATTCCTTCTTTTAATAGTGTTAGTTGAAAAGAATGAGAACAGATTACAAAGTTAGTGATATTTTTAAGATATCGCTGAAAATCTTTACCTTTGCACTCACTAATAATATAAGGTATAGCAATTTCCATGAATAAGATAACTTCCGTATGTGTATATTGTGCTTCGAGCACCAAAATCGATTCCGCTTATTTTGAAGCTGCCCGTGAACTGGGTACTCTGTTGGGGCAACGTCGTATCCGACTGATAAATGGTGCTGGTGGTATCGGACTGATGAGTACTACTTCTGATGCCGTGTTGGCAGCAGGTGGAGAGGTGACTGGTGTTATTCCTCATTTTATGGTGGAACAAGGATGGCAGCATAAAGGGTTGACAGAGATGATAGAAGTGGAAAACATGCACCAGCGTAAGCAGAAAATGGCAGATTTAAGCGATGCTATTATTGCTTTGCCCGGTGGATGCGGTACATTGGAAGAACTGCTGGAAATTATTACCTGGAAGCAATTGGGTTTGTATCTGAATCCTATCGTTATCCTAAATACCAATGGATATTTTGATCCCTTGTTAGCCATGTTGCAGCGTGCCGTGGATGAGAACTTTATGCGCGAGCAACACGGCGCTATCTGGCATGTGGCAAGTACACCGCAGGAAGCCATTGATCTGATACATACCACTCCCATCTGGGATAGTTCCATACGTAAGTTTGCGGCAATATGATTGGGCTACTGCTGACATGGATTGCGGGATTCGAGGGAATGCCTATTCCCTATTCTCCTAAATTGGATGACGGAATCACTATACTCCTGTTGTGCTGCTTTTTCATATCTGCCTATGTCTTATCCCGTAGCCGTAAGTTTCTGGTGCAACTGGTGAAAGACTTTCTGCTCAACCGTGAGCGGACCAGTATCTTTGCAGCCACCACGGCAGCGGATATGCGTTATATGTTGCTGTTGATCTTGCAGACTTGTGTGCTGGGGGCTGTCTGCACCTTCAATTATTTTATAGATGTCCGTCCGGAACTGGGAGAACGCATTCCTCCTTATATCCTGCTTGGAGTATATCTTGCAATAGCTTTACTTTATCTTTTTTGGAAGTGGCTGACTTACTCTTTCTTGGGTTGGATTTTTTTTGACGGAAACCGCACAAGCCTCTGGATGGAGTCTTATTCTGCACTGCTTTATTACCTTGGATTTGCCCTTTTTCCGTTTGCTTTATTCCTTGTTTACTTCGATTTGAGTTTACTTGCAACTGTGATAATTGGTTTATTTCTGATGTTTTTTACTAAAATATTGATGTTATATAAGTGGATAAAGCTTTTTTGTAGCAATTTATATGGCATTTTGCTTTTAATGTTGTACTTTTGTGCCCTTGAAATCATACCTTGTTTTATTGTATATCGAGGTGTGTTACAACTAAATGATTATTTGATAATAAATTTTTAGGACGTTGAAAATTAAGAAAGTACTTGTGTCGCAGCCGAAACCGGCATCAGAGAAATCTCCTTACTACGACATCGCCCAGAAGTACGGTGTGAAAATTGATTTTCGCCCGTTTATCAAGGTGGAAAGTCTGTCTGCTAAAGAATTCAGACAGCAAAAAGTGTCAATCCTGGATCATACCGCTGTTATCTTTACATCGCGTCATGCCATCGACCACTTCTTTCACCTGTGTACAGAATTGCGTGTTTCCATTCCGGAAACTATGAAGTATTTCTGTGTGACAGAAGCTGTTGCATTGTATATCCAAAAGTATATTCAATACCGCAAGCGTAAGATCTTCTTTGGTAATACAGGAAAGTTTGAAGACTTGTTGCCTTCTATCATCAAGCATAAAACTGAGAAGTATCTGGTTCCGATGTCTGATGTGCACACAGACGGGATCAAAAATCTCTTGGAAAAAAGCAAGATACAGCATACAGAAACTGTTATGTATCGTACAGTAAGTAATGACTTTACTGCGGAAGAAGAATTTGATTATGACATGCTTGTATTCTTTAGTCCTGCAGGAGTAACTTCTCTGAAGAAGAATTTCCCGGACTTCCAACAGAAGGAAATCAAGATTGGTACCTTTGGCTCCACTACAGCACAAGCTGTACGCGATGCCGGACTCCGTCTCGATCTGGAAGCTCCCAGTGTACAAGCCCCGTCTATGACGGCAGCACTGGATATGTTCATCAAAGAGAACAATAAAGGAAAGTGAGAATAGAATTATAAGTTGTTAGCTATAAGTCGTTGGCTTATAATTTGATAACTGTAATTTTGAAACTGATAGAATTACGAGCTACAAGTGGTTGTGCTTTTATGCCCCATACTTTGTAGCTCGTAATTTGTTATTTCCCTTCCTCATAAACTGATAACTAATAACTTTATAACCCATACTGACCATGCTCTCCAATACCCTGCATAAGACCGAAAGGCTGGATAAGAAGAAAGTCATTGATAAGATGTTTTCAGGCGGTGCGCGTTCGTTTTCCGTCTTCCCTTTGCGTGTGGTATATCTGCCGGTGGAGGAGTTGGAAGCTCCTGTTTCCATACTTGTCAGTGTATCAAAACGCCGTTTTAAGCGGGCGGTGAAACGTAACCGTGTGAAACGTCAGATACGTGAGGCGTATCGGAAAAACAAGCACGGACTATTGCAGGCGCTCCAGGATAAGGAGCAGCAACTTGCTGTGGCTTTCATTTATCTTTCCGACCGGTTGACTGACTCGATGGAAATTGAAGAAAGGATGAAGATTGCGTTGGCTCGTATCACGGAGAAAGTAGCCTCCTTATGAAAAAGCTGCTTTCATACCTGCTGTTGCTTCCTATTTATTTTTATCAGAAGTGCATTTCACCCCTGACTTCTCCTTCGTGCCGCTTTACTCCCACATGTTCACAATATGCCGTTGAGGCGATTAAGAAACATGGTCCTTTTAAGGGATTGTATTTGGCAATCAGGCGTATACTGCGTTGCCATCCCTGGGGAGGTTCCGGATATGATCCTGTTCCATAAAGACATAATATCTTTACTGTATGATAATTCCTGCTGATATACACACTCATTGCCAACCGGAAGTGCCTGGAGAAGCTATTGTGAATTGCTTTCCCGAAACATTTGTTCCGCAACAGGAAGGGTGGTATTCTGTAGGAATACACCCGTGGTATATAACTTCTTCTACTGTATCTCTGGCTGATAAAAAGAGATGCTTGGAAGAGTTATTGTATCATCCTCAGGTTTTGGCTATAGGTGAAGCTGGATTGGATAAATTGGCTGATGCTTCCCTGTCTTTACAGATAGAAGTTTTCGAATATCAGGCACGGCTGGCTGAAGAAACAGATAAACCGCTGGTTATTCATCTGGTGAAGGCTGTGGATGAACTCTTAAAGTTGAAGCAGAAGATACGTCCGGTGAAACCGTGGATTATTCATGGATTTCGCGGAAAAGCAGTGCTGGCAGAAGAATATCTCCGACATGGTTTTCACCTTTCTTTCGGAGAAAAGTATCAGGAAGAAACACTGCAAATCGTACCATCTGACAGGCTGTTTTTGGAGACGGATGAGAGTATGACTTCTATTGATGCGCTTTATGAACGGGCAGCTATGGTTCGTAAAATTCCCTCTGGGGAACTCAGGAAAACGGTTCGGAAGAATGTGGAGGAAATCTTTTTTAGGCGATAAGAGTTGTTAGTTCAGATAAAGAGTCGTACTTTTGCAATTACAAAGTATATCAAATATTTAAGTAGTTAATCATTCGATGAATTTTGTAGAAGAATTGAAATGGCGTGGCATGCTCCACGATATGATGCCTGGTACGGAAGAACTTCTGGCTAAGGAACAAGTGACCGCATACATAGGTTTTGACCCTACGGCGGACTCGTTGCACATTGGACACCTTTGCAGTGTAATGATACTGCGTCATTTCCAACGTTGCGGACATAAGCCGATGGCATTGATTGGTGGTGCTACAGGTATGATTGGTGACCCTTCCGGCAAGTCGGCAGAGCGCAATCTGCTCACAGAAGAGATTCTGCAACGCAATATGGATGGTATGAAGAAGCAGTTGGGCAAGTTCCTGGATTTTGAATCTGATGCTCCCAACCGTGCAGAACTGGTGAATAACTACGACTGGATGAAGAACTTCACATTCCTTGACTTTGCTCGCGAAGTAGGTAAGCATATCACCGTAAACTATATGATGGCGAAAGATTCTGTAAAGAAGCGCCTGAATGGTGAAGCTCGTGACGGTTTGTCTTTCACTGAGTTTACTTATCAGTTATTACAAGGTTATGACTTCCTGCATCTGTATGAAACTAAAGGTTGCAAACTGCAAATGGGCGGTTCTGATCAATGGGGTAACATTACAACAGGTGCCGAGTTGATTCGTCGTACAAACGGTGGTGAGGTATTTGCACTGACCAGTCCTCTGATTACGAAGGCTGACGGCGGTAAGTTCGGTAAGACTGAGTCCGGTAACATCTGGCTTGATCCTCGTTATACTTCTCCGTATAAATTCTATCAATTCTGGTTGAATGTGAGCGATGCTGATGCTGCACGTTACATTAAGATATTCACTTCTCTGAGCAAAGAAGAAATAGATGCTCTGATAGTAGAACATGAAGCTGCACCGCATCTGCGTATTCTTCAGAAACGTCTGGCAAAAGAGGTGACCATTATGGTTCATTCTGAAGAAGATTATAATGCAGCAGTGGATGCATCCAATATATTATTCGGTAATGCAACTTCTGACGCTTTGAAGAAGTTGGATGAAGATACTCTGCTGGCTGTATTCGAAGGCGTTCCTCAGTTCGAAGTATCTAAGGATGCTGTGGCAGCCGGAGTGAAAGCTGTCGATTTGTTCACTGATAATGCAGCAGTCTTTGCTTCCAAAGGTGAAATGCGTAAGTTGGTACAAGGCGGTGGCGTTTCCCTCAACAAGGAGAAGTTAGAAGCTTTTGATCAGGTTATCACTTCTGCTGACCTTTTGGATGAGAAATACTTGCTTGTACAGCGTGGAAAGAAGAATTACTACTTGATTATTGCTAAATAAAAGGCAAAATAGTGGCAAATGATAAAAAATGGCTCGAAATATTTGGATATTTCGGGCCATACTCTTATCTTTGCACCGCTTTTTAACAGAAAGCACCCGTGTTTGTCCTATGGTGTAATGGTAGCACAACAGTTTTTGGTTCTGTTTGTCTAAGTTCGAATCTTGGTAGGACAACAACATTTATTGAGCTTTATAGAGAATAATCTCTGTAAAGCTCTTTTTTTGTCTTATTTTCTGTTAAAGAATTCCTATTTTCTTCCATTTGAACGATAATGATACATAATTGGGACAAAAACACAATGTTTTGACGTTTTCTTTTGCTACATTTGCATCGTGTACGTAAACGAAGAATGCCAATAACCGATTATTATAAACTTTAAAACGTAATAGGATTATGAAAACGAACTATGAAATTCGCTATGCAGCGCATCCCGAAGATGCAAAAAGTTACGATACCAAACGCATCCGTCGTGATTTCCTCATTGAGAAAGTATTTTCTGCTAACGAAGTAAATATGGTATATTCCATGTACGACCGTATGGTTGTAGGTGGTGCAATGCCGGTAGGCGAAGTGTTGAAGTTGGAAGCTATCGATCCGCTGAAAGCTCCGTTCTTCCTGACTCGTCGTGAAATGGGTATCTATAACGTAGGTGGTCCTGGCGTAGTAAAAGCCGGAGACGCTGTATTCGAATTGAATTATAAAGAAGCTCTTTATTTGGGCTCAGGTGACCGTGAAGTAACCTTCGAAAGCAAGGACGAAAAGAATCCTGCTAAATTCTATTTCAACTCACTGACTGCTCACCGTAACTATCCTGATAAGAAAGTGACGAAAGCTGATGCAGTAGTTGCTGAAATGGGTAGTCTGGAAGGTTCTAACCACCGTAATATTAATAAGATGTTAGTTAATCAGGTATTGCCGACCTGCCAGTTACAGATGGGTATGACGGAACTTGCTCCGGGTAGTGTATGGAATACAATGCCGGCACACGTTCATAGCCGTCGTATGGAAGCTTATTTCTATTTTGAAGTGCCCGAAGAACATGCAGTTTGCCACTTCATGGGTGAAGTTGACGAAACCCGCCATGTATGGATGAAGGGCGACCAGGCTGTATTGTCTCCTGAATGGTCTATTCACTCTGCTGCCGCTACTCACAATTATACCTTTATTTGGGGTATGGGTGGTGAAAACCTGGACTATGGAGATCAGGATTTCTCTTTGATTACCGATCTGAAGTAATATATTGAGTAAATCACGACTCTGAGTCGTAAATTAGAAACAAATAACTATTAAACCTAAGTAAATAAATTATGGTAAACTTTTCATTAGAAGGTAAAGTAGCACTTGTAACCGGTGCTTCTTATGGAATTGGTTTCGCTTTGGCAACTGCTTACGCACAAGCCGGTGCCAAAATCGTGTTCAACGACATCAAACAAGAATTGGTAGACAAAGGTATTGCTGCTTATAAAGCCGAAGGTATCGATGCTAAAGGTTATGTATGCGACGTAACGAATGAAGAGCAGGTAAACGCTATGGTTGCCCAGATTGAGAAAGAAGTGGGCGTGATTGATATTCTGGTAAACAATGCAGGTATCATCAAGCGTATTCCGATGCACGAAATGTCTGCTGCTGAATTCCGTCAGGTGATCGATGTAGACTTGAATGCTCCGTTCATCGTATCAAAAGCTGTCATTCCTTCTATGATAAAGAAAGGTCACGGCAAGATTATCAATATTTGCTCTATGATGAGTGAGTTGGGTCGTGAAACTGTATCTGCTTATGCTGCTGCTAAAGGTGGCTTGAAGATGCTGACTCGTAACATCGCTTCTGAATACGGTGAATATAACATCCAATGTAATGGTATCGGTCCGGGTTACATTGCTACTCCGCAGACTGCACCGCTTCGCGAACCGCAAGCTGATGGTTCTCGTCACCCGTTTGATGCATTTATCGTTGCTAAGACTCCGGCTGCACGTTGGGGTACTCCTGAAGATTTGATGGGTCCTGCCGTATTCCTGGCTTCCGATGCTTCTGACTTCGTAAACGGTCACGTACTCTACGTTGACGGTGGTATCTTGGCTTACATTGGCAAACAGCCTAAATAAGTATATGAATAGATAATGGGAAATGGATAATTGATGCTGTCAGTTATCCATTTTTCCCATTATCTATATCTTCATTATCCGTTTTCAATTATCAATTGATTAAGCAATATGAAAAAGTTATTCCTTTTACTGGCAACAGCATTTGTATGTTTTGCCTGCACCAACACTAAGGATGTGGTTACTGTAACGGTAAGTAATCCTCTAGCAATGGAGCGTTCCAATGAAATGGTTGAAGTGGCTATGAGTGACATCTCTAACCAACTGAAACTGGCTGACACAGCTCAGATTGTGGTTCTGAATGCTGACGGACAGCAAGTCCCCTATCAGATTACTTACGATGAAAAAGTTATTTTCCCTGCAAGCGTAGCTGCGAATGGTACAGCTGTCTATACTATCCAGGCAGGTACACCTGAGAATTTCGCTGTAAAGGCTTGTGGTAGATATTATCCTGAACGTGTGGACGACGTAGCATGGGAAAACGACCTGGTTGCTTTCCGTACCTATGGCCCTGCTTTGCAAAAGAGTGGTGAACGTGCTTTCGGTTATGACGTTTGGACAAAGTACAATACTACTGAACCGGTTGTGGAAGCTCGTTATGCAGGCGAATTGAACCCGGAGACCAAAGCTAAGATTGCTGAACTGAAGAAGACTGACCCGAAAACTGCACAGGAATTGTATAAATCAGTTTCTTATCACGTAGACCATGGAAATGGTCTGGACTGTTATAAAGTAGGTCCTACACTGGGTGGTGGTACTGCTGCCTTGATGCCCGATGGTGAAATCGTATATCCTTATTGCTATGCAACACAGGATATTCTGGACAATGGTCCGCTGCGTTTCACTGTGAAGCTGGTTTATAATCCGCTGAACATCAAGGGAGACTCTACAGTGGTTGAAACACGTGTTATTACGTTGGATGCAGGTTCTCATTTGAATAAAACAGTTGTGGTTTATGATAACCTGAAAGAAACTACTCCGGTAGTTGCTGGTATCGTATTGCACGAACCGGATGGTGCTGTAGTAGCTGATGCCGCTAACGGTTATATCACTTATGTAGATCCTACGGATAATGTGAATAATAACAATGGTAAGATCTTCGTAGGTGCTGCTTTCCCGGCTACTGTAAAAGAAGCTAAATCGTTGCTTTTCCCTGAAAAGGAGAAGAATGAACTGCGTGGTGGTGCCGATGGTCATGTACTGGCTATCAGCGATTACGAACCGGGTTCAGAGTATGTTTACTACTGGGGTGCAGCTTGGGATAAGGCTGACATCAAGACTCCGGAAGCATGGAATGCATATATGGCAAATTATGCTCAGCAAGTACGCAATCCTTTGACGGTGACAATTAAGTAATCGATACTGTATAGAATAAAAATGTCCTCTGAATATTTTCCATTCAGAGGGCATTTTTTATATAACTATGTAATTAGGATTACAATAACTTAAACTCGTATCCTTCTTCTTCCAGAAAATCAAGTGCCCGTGGCAATGCGTATTGCAGGTTCCCGTTATTCCAGGATTTTAATGAATCATGGAAAGTGATAATAGAGCCATTTCTTGCATATCTCATCACATTGGCAAGTACTTGCGGACCACGTAACTTCTTACTGTAATCACGGGTTACCAAATCCCACATTACGATTTTATAGCGTCTTTTTAATACGAAATATTGTCCCCAACGCATATGCCCGTGTGGCGGGCGGAAGAGGTCTGTTTTCATCAGTTCGTTTGCGTTGTCTGTATTGGCAAGGTAATTATCAGACAAATACTCAAATCCGCGAATATGGTTGAAAGTGTGGTTGCCAATGCGGTGCCCTCGGTCTATTACCATCTGAAATATATCAGGATGCTTACGTATATTGTCTCCCACCATGAAGAAGGTGGCTTTAATGTTGTGTTTATCCAATAATTCAAGTACCCAAGGGGTTACTTCGGGAATGGGGCCATCATCAAAAGTCAGGTAAACGGCTTTTTCGTTAGGGTCCATTCGCCAGATGGCACCGGGGTATAGCTTTCGGACAAACTCAGGAGGTTGTTCTATAAACACGATTGTTAGTGATTAGCGATTAGTGATAAGTGATTAGTAGTTAGCGGTTAGTGATAAGAGATTAGCGGTTAGGGTGAATGTTAGGGCACAACCGCTAATCATTGATCACTAACCGCTAATCGCTGTTTTTTATTTCATCCGGTCAACACACATTTGATATAGCTCGTTCAGCTTGCTGTCGTATACAGGAGCCAGTTCGGAGTTATACTTCTGCATGAGTTTAACTTCTGTGCTGAGGATAGGCAGTTGATAGTCAACAACTTCATGGCTGGACATTGCAAAGCGTTGGTCATCCAGGCTCAGATACCATGTGAGGTATTCCACAGCCTTATCGGCAAGTGCCTTCATGATGTTGTCGCCTTTCTCTTTTTCACCCAACTGATAGTATGCTTCTGCCATTTGCATAGCGCCATTTTGCCAGTCATAAGGTACGTTATAGGCAGGAATCATCTTCTCGGCGTACTCTAAGGCTGCTTTAGCTTTATCCTTTTTGCCTTCGCGTATCAACTGACCAATGAGTTGTGAGAAGATACGGCGGTGAGAATAACACATACGCATAGCATTCTCATCAATATAGATACCTTCCTTGTCGATGCCACCGAATTTGAACTTGTTCATCAGGTTGTCGTACATCTTTTCGCTATCCAACTTGACACCAGTCTTTTCAGTATCAAACGGAGTGAAGCGGTAAGTCAGACCTTCCTGAACGAAGTGGTTGCCCATGCCAAGGTGGTTTTCCGTACCTACGCTGACTGCCATGTAGATAGGACGTTCCCAATTGGCTTCCACCAGCATTTCAAGCATCATCAGTTCGCTCTTATAGAGGGCGCGTTTACCTTTCAGTGAAATGTGCATATAGTCAGGGATACTGTCACCCGGTATCATCATACCACTGCGGCGTACAGCTTCCTTGTCCACCTTCATCACGATGCTGTCTGTAGGAATCACCTTAAGGTCATCATTCTTGCTGCGTACCCAGTATTTCAGGATGTTCTGAAGTTCGTACGGATTTTCTCCGAATTCTTTCTTCACATTCACCAATGCTTCAGGGTTACCGTTCAGTGCCTGCTTTTCAGCCTCAGCATAGAGGGCGTCGATGCTCTTTTTATAATCAGGCTGTACAGGGATGTATTCATTGGTTCCTTCTACATACTCCATACGGTCCCAAGTGATGGGCAGTGACGGAGAGTCGTAGGCAGGACGTTTCATCTGGTCGATGTACCAGTCCGTTTGCAAGTAGCTGAGGTTGCAGGTACGTGCATCGGTACGGAAACCTTCTGTCTCCTGATTGTACCATAAGGGGAATGTATCGTTATCACCGTTGGTGAAGATAATCGGATTACCGGTTTCTTGCAGAGACATCAGGTAGTTCTGACCAAAGTCACGTGCCAGATAGCGGTCGCTGCGATCGTGGTCATCCCATGTCTGGCTTGCCATCTGTATGGGGACAAGCAGGCAGACAACAGATACCAGCGTTGCTGCGGGAAGTTCTTTCATCTTGGCATAATGCTGCAACAGACGGACAATACCTGCCACACCCATACCTATCCAGATGGCAAAGGCATAGAACGACCCGGCATATGCATAGTCACGTTCACGCGGCTGACTCGGTGTCTGGTTCAGGTAGAGCACAATGGCGATACCCGTCATAAAGAATAGGAAGAACACCACCCAGAATTGCTGGATGCCCTTTTGTCCACGGTATGCCTGCCATAACAGACCAATGATACCGAGCAACAAAGGCAGACAGTAGAAGACGTTGTGTCCCTTATTGTTTTGCAACTCTTGTGGCAACAGGCTTTGGTCGCCTACCAGGAAGTTATCGATGAACGAAATTCCTGTGATCCAGTTGCCATGTTCTATTTCTCCACTACCCTGCAGATCGTTCTGGCGTCCGGCGAAGTTCCACATGAAATAGCGCCAGTACATCCAGTTGAGCTGGTAGGTGAAGAAGAACTTGATATTTTCCCACTGTGTAGGCATATTCACCATCACCATTTGTCCGCATTGATCATAAGGAATGTCATTACCCTTTATGTCTACCCAGGCTTGATATTCCCTGGTGTGCTGACTGCTGTACATGCGCGGGAAAAGCATGTTCTGAGCATATTCGTATTCGATACGTCCGGGAATTTCGATATAGCTATCCTTTTCATCGGGCGTAGCTTTTTCTTTGCGGATAAATTTGGTACCACTGTATGAAACGCGCGGTTCGCAATAACCGTCTTTCACATCAAGGGCAACTTTAGAAGAGAATGCTTGTCCGTAGAACAACGGACGGGTTCCGTATTGTTCGCGTCCCAAATATTCACCCAGCGTGAAGATATCTTCAGGTGAGTTCTGGTCCATCGGCGTATTGGCTGTAGAGCGGATCACGATGATGGCATAAGAAGAATATCCGATGACGATCATCATTGTACAAAGCAATGATGTGTTCAGCGTACGTGCGGAAATGCGATATTTCTCTTTCATGCTTGCCTGCATCTTCGGACTGAGATAGAAGAACAGGAAAGCGATAACTATAATACCTATTACTACAGCACTTGTTCCGTGTCCGTAGAATGGGATACCCAACAGGGCGATAGTCAACACGAAGGAGATGGCCATGCGCATCTTGTTTTTCTCCGTGTAGCTTTCGTATATACCCCAGATAATGGAGCCTGCCAGCACAATGATATAAACCATTACACCGCTGTTGAAGGACATTCCTAACGTATTTACGAAGAACAGTTCGAACCAACCGCCTACTTTTACAATACCCGGTACCATACCATAGAGTACGACAGCTACTAAAATGCCGGAAGCAAGTAATGCCAGCAATGAGCCTTTGGCATTTGCGTTTGGTACTTTCTTGTAGTAGTAAACCAGCACGATGGCGGGTAAACAAAGCAAGTTCAACAAGTGTACACCAATACTCAATCCGGTCAGATATGCAATCAGGATAAGCCAACGGTCGCTGTGCGGTTCGTTAGCTACATCTTCCCATTTCAGTATCAGCCAGAATACAACGGCTGTGAAGAGAGAAGAGAATGCATAAACTTCACCTTCAACGGCACTGAACCAGAAAGTATCACTGAATGTATATGCCAGTGCACCTACCAGACCGCTACCCATGATGGTAATCAACTGTCCTTTAGTAATATTATTTTCATCTGTAGCCACAAGTTTGCGTACCAGATGCGTAATACTCCAGAATAGGAACAGGATACAAGCGCCACTCATCAGTGCACTCATATAATTCACCATTTTAGCAACGGTGCTCGGGTCTGAAGCAAATTGTGAAAAGAGGTTAGCTACCAGCATGAAGAAAGGTGCTCCGGGTGGGTGTCCTACTTCCAGTTTGTAGCCGGTAGTGATAAACTCCGGGCAGTCCCAAAAGCTTGCAGTCGGTTCTATAGTCATGCAGTAGACCGTGGCTGCAATGATGAAAGTAATCCAACCTACGAGGTTGTTTACGGTTCTGTACTGTTTCATTCGGAAATTATTCGTTATGTTTTTAAGTTATATCTCTGTATTTTAGCGTACACGGGCGCAAATATAGTGATTTAACTGCTAAAACTGTGGAGGTAAGGCATATTTATTAGGATAGGTTAAAAGATATACATTGATTTTGATAGTGAAGGATTTCATGCCAATGTGGTTAACCGAGTCCTGATGATATCGTAACTGGGGCTATTTCCCATTACGACTGAAGGCATTTCCCACTACGACTGAATGTATCTCCCATCGGGACTGAAACTATGTCCCACTGCGATAGATTATAGTGGAACATCAAGTGCTCTACAGCACAGGTAGTTATGCACTTTTTGCTTAGTGGGACATTCGGCAATACTCCCTCTTGAACCACAACTCGAACACCGGGTCGGAGAACACGTACCGTTCTCCCTCTTTCTCCATGAAGTCACGTTCAGTCAGTATTCGTTTGTTGCGTGTGATAGTTTGGGCACTTCCCAGTTCATATTTGCGCACTACGGCGGCAGAGTTGAGGCGGTACTCACCGTCGGCAACTGCACGCAGCATGGCTGTTTGGGCGGCGGTTAGGTTCTCGGTGTCGTTCATGAACATGGGCATGTTGGTATCTATTAGTTGGCGGGTACGAACTTCAATGATATCATCTGTCACTCGTCCGGAAGTGCCACTCCAGATAAAGTAGCACAGTTGTTGCAGATACCACGAATGGCACTTCACGATGTCGCACAAACGTTCCGCTTGCTCTTCGCTGATTCCTTTCTCAGTCCGGCGGAAGGCATTGATGATGAAAGGTACCCATTCCTCTTTCTTAATCTTTTGTAGGAACAGTACTTGCCCGAAACGATAAAAGGGATTGGACGAATTGTTGAAAATGTCCATCATCATGTGCCGCTTGCTCCCATAGAAACAATAGGCTACCCGCTGCTGTTGCTGCCAGACAGAGCGCATCTTGCCTTCCATACTTTTATAGTCGGGCAATAATGCCAATTGTTGGAATTCATCAATGCATACTATAAGTTGTATGCCTTTGGCAGAAGCTATTTTTTCGGGTAATTCCAGTATCTCCATGACATCTCTTTCTTCCAACTCGAACTTTAGGTCGAAAGACATTATGTCGGAGGCATCGCTTTTCAGAGTAATACTGGGAGAGATGGTTTTCAGGAAGTGTTTTACATCTTCCAGCCGCTTTTCGAGCGTGGAGGCTGCACATGTGATGACTTCCCGGACAAACGCACGGTAGAATTCGGCTTCGGTTTTGATACTGAATGCATCAATGAAGCATACACGGATATGTTTGTCTTCATGCATCAGCTCGTCCATTGCTACCTTTACAAGCGAAGACTTACCCCAACGACGCGGAGAGATAAGCATTACATTAATGCCCGATCCAAGCAACTCTTTCAGTTGCTTACGTTCTTCTATGCGGTTGACGAAACTCTCTTTATCGACCAGCGTACCGTATTGAAAAGGTGATTTCATAAGCTGTTTGTTCTTGATTCTAAGGACAAATATACAAATTATACATGAATGTATAATACATCTATGTATAACTTTGTTTGAAATATGTGCAAAACACCACTTTTGTACTTGTTCTGGTAATGATTTGTATCCTTCCTTGTTCTTTTCAATGTTTGCTGTTACAACATCCACATCCATCTCCGTGCTTATGTTCCGCCAATATGCGATGCGGCAGAGCTCCATGTCCCAGCAGTTCTATCGGGCAATTGAAGTTCTGTTCCAGCCATTCTTCGCTTACACCCGTGTCGGGATGGTAATCCAGCGTCTCATTCACGCAAGCGATGGATTTCACCTGTTGCAGCACTGTACCGATGTCATGGCTGACAAGAATGATAGCGCAATCATGGTTAATTTCAGCCAGCAATTCGTAAAGCCGGGCTTCGAAGCGCTTGTCTATATACGTACTGGGCTCGTCGAGGACAACAAGTGCCGGATCGGAAATAATGGCACGCCCCAGTAGGGCACGTTGCAATTGTCCGCCACTCAATGCACCGATAGCACGTTTTTCCAGACCTTCCAATCCCATGCGGGCAATCACTTGCCGGGCTTTTTCCCGATGCGTCGCAGTGAAGCGTGAAATCAGTGACTTTTGTGAACTGAGTCCTGAAAGAATCGCTTCTTCCACTGTTATAGGAAATTTGCGGTCAATACTATTGTATTGAGGCAAATACCCCATTTTTAGAACGGAGCGATTGGTAGTCAATGCCGGGCGTTGCGCTGTGCCTCTCTGCTTGTCACTTGCCACGAATCGCTTATCACTATATAAAATTTCTCCTGCTGCAGGTTTCAGCAGGCCAAGAATACACTTGATGAGCGTTGTTTTTCCGCCACCGTTGGGGCCGATGATGCCCAGAAAATCCCGGTTGTAAACGGTGAGGTTTACATTACGCAGCACTGTACGGTTATCATAACCGGCGCTGAGATTTTTTATTTCGATAAGGGGCGTACTCATTTCTTTACTCTATTTTACAGTCTCCGGTTACTTCTTAACGACCAGTTCCCTGGCAATGTTCAGCATCTCTTCTTCCCAATCGTAAGAAAGCGGATTGATAGGAACTACCTTCGTACCTGTTTGTTTTGCTATGATTTCTGCATTGCGACGGTCAAATTCGGGTTGTACGAAGATGACACGTACTTTTTCTTTTTTACAAGTGTCTATCAGGTTTTTGAGGTGGGAGGGAGAGGGTTCTTTTCCATCTTCTTCAATAGAAATCTGATGTAAACCGTAGTCGCGTGCAAAGTAGGACAATGCCGGATGATAAATCATAAAGGCACGGTCCGCATTGGGGGCAGAAAGCATATGGCAGATAAGGCTGTCGGTATGTTCTATCTGATTACAGAGGTTTTTATAACGCCCCATGTAAGTTTCTTCGTTATTCTTGTCGATGGTGCACAGGGCATTTACAATATTTCCGGCAATAATTTGCGCGTTGTAAGCGGAACTCCAGATATGTGGCTCTACGCCGAGAATGTGGTGTTCATCTTCCTGGATAGAATCGTGGGCATACGCTTCGTCGTCGCCGTGATGGTGGTGGACGTGAGAGGAATCAAAAATCAAATCGATACCGCGGGAAGTATCGAAGAACTGCAAATGCGGCGCATTATCTGTCAGCTTATCCATCCAGGTTTGTTCAAAACCGATATAACCGATGCGGAAGTAAGCTTTACTCTTGGCAAGATCGACAAGTTGTTGTGGAGTAGGGTCGTACGTTTCCGGACTGCTACCTTTGGGTACCATGCTGACAACGTTGAAGTTATCTCCTGCAATGGCTTCGGTGAAGTAGCGTAACGGTTCGATGGTAACAGTGATGACGGGTTTATCGTCTTCATTCTTATTTTGAACGCTGTTGTTCTTGCAAGACATGGCAAGCAAAGCAGCGAGGATGTACAGGAATGTTCGTTTCATTTCTTTATTATATTTATGGTTTCCAATATTCGTTATAACTTAGTTATTTGTTCTCTTGGTTGCTCTCAGTATTTCCCGTTTTCCACCCGGAGGCCCCGGAAGGCGCTCCACAAGAAAGCCGACAGCTTGCAACATACGGCGGATAACACCTTTGGCGCAATACGTCGTTAATATGCCCCCTGCATTCATAGATACGTAAAGTGAGTGAAATAGCTGCTCGTTCCACATTTCAGGTTGCTTTTCGGGGGCGAAGGCATCGAAATAAACGAGATCGGGATTTAGTGATAAGGTGTTAGTGATTAGTGATGAGTGGGTTGTATCATGTTTATCACTAATCACTAACACCTTGTCACTATTTGCATCTGCCTGTATTTTTCGCAGAGTGAAGTACGGGGCTATCTTCACATCTTCTTCCCATGGTGCAGTATGTAATTGCTTAAATAACGGGTTGTCACTATATCCCAATGCATCAACTTCTTCCCAAGTAAGAGGATAAAGCTCAATCCCGGTATAGTGTACGGGACGCTTTTCTTGTTCGGCAGCTTCCAGTGTAAGCAGGGCATTCAGCCCGGTACCGAAACCTATTTCCAGAACATGCGGCTGGGGTGCGGCCGAAGCTTTCAACCCCATATCTATAAAGATGTGTTGCGATTCTGTACGCGCTCCTTTCACCGAATGGTAATGTTCATTCAGTTCCGGCACAAACAGCGTTGCACTTCCATCTTCCGTATGTTCTATAATTCGTTTCGTAACTCTTAAAACATTGATATTACTCCTTGCAATGCCAGTAGCATTACGGCATACCGTATCAGCTTTCCAGCAAACATAGACGAAGTAGTCAGCCATACATTGCTACGCATGAAGCCCAGTGCAATGGCTATCGCTTCGCCCACGAAAGGTAGAAATGCGAAGAAACCCATCAGTGCCCCTTTCCCTTGCAGGAAAGCCTGCATCTTATCTACTTTCTCCTTTTTTACTTTGAAATATTTCTCTATCCAGACTATATTGCCTAGCCGCCCCATGTAGTAGCACGTCATACCGCCAATTGTGTTACCCAGGGTAGCAAAGAGTACACACATCGCCGGACTGAGCCCAACTTTCACCAATGCTATCATCACCAACTCTGAACTGAACGGAACGATGCTTCCCGCCAGCAGGGCTGATATAAATAAACCGAGATAACCCCAGTCTATCAGAAGTTGAACCAGTGAATCTACAAAAGCGCCCATATATTAAATCCGAATAAAAGTACAAGCCCTGCAAGGGCACAAATGAAAAACACATTGGAAGCCCGACTGTTCGTCAACACCACGAAATGTCCCGTCAGGATACTGACACCTATCAGCAGCAGAGGAAGGAGATGAATCGTCAGAATCGGCTGTAGCAGGATATAGACAAAGATGCAGAAGCTCAGAAAAATAAGAAAATGCAGATAACTGCGGGTACGTATCTTATCTTCGTAACCTGCCACCAGACAGTGGATGGAACTGACCAGGTATAATACGAACAGATAGCCCAATGTAGCTATTTCCCACAAGGGGAAGTCCCATAGATTGATAGGGTGGAATGTTGCCAGTTCGATGAAAGGCTGGTAAAATAAGTCCATTTCATCGTAGAAGTAAGCATGCCCCAATAGAAACCAGTAGGGTAAAGTCCAACCGACCAGACTGCTGAAAAAGCTCTTTGGAGTGAGTGCCTGGAAACCGTATGCACCTATCCAGTAGAGGGGAATAAACAGTGTCAGTTGCGGGAAGAACAGACTACCCAAACCGATAAAGAGGAACGAATAGAACATGGTGCCTGCCGGACGGGGATGTTGATAGCCCTTGAACAGGAAGAACAGGGATATAAGAAATGCTATCGAGGCAAAGTCTCCGGCATAAACTGGATGCAAGGCCGGACAAACGGATATAAACAGGAAATAAATGGCCGTTTGTACAGATACCCGCATGCGGATGATGGCAAAAGTATTGTTTAGTTCTATCAGGAAGTAACCGACGACGCCATAGAAGATGAAACTTAAAGACGTGCTTGCCCATGCCGGAATATATCCATCTATGATAGTATCCCACAGGGGATAACTACTTTTTATTACCGGAACTTCAGGCAATAGAATAGAGGTCAGTATCCAGCAGAATAGTGACAAGAGGATGGCAGCGGGCAGTGTGAAACGTCCCGCTGTGATCCGGTTCTGTAGTCGTTTACTTCGTATCATATAAGAATGTGGTAATGTGATAAGGTGGTAATGTGATATCTTATCGCTCTATCACTTTTATTTAAAGGTCGAAGCCGATGTCACGGCGGAAATACTTCTTGTCGAATTGAATCATTTCCGCAACTTTATAACTCTTGGCAAGGGCTTCTTCTTTGGTTTCGCCATACGAACATACGGCAATCACGCGTCCGCCGTTTGTTACCACCTGGCCGTCTTTCATTGCTGTTCCGGCATGGAAGAGAATACTGTCTGTGGCGGCAGCTTCTTCAAACCCGGTCATTACTTTACCTTTCTCGTAAGCTTCGGGATATCCGCCGCTGACGAGCATGACGCAAGCAGCCGTACGCGGATCCATTGTCAATGTCTTTGTATCGAGGTTCACATCGCGTACACCTTCCAGAAGTTCCACGAAGTCGCTCTGTACACGCAGCATGACACTTTCAGTTTCGGGGTCGCCCATGCGGACATTATATTCTATGACCATCGGTTCGCCTTTCACGCGGATCAGTCCGAGGAAGATGAATCCTTTGTAAAGGATGTCTTCTTCTTGCAGTCCGCGGATGGTGGGCTCAATGATACGGGTACGCACTTTTTCCATAAATACCTCGTCGGCAAAAGGAACGGGAGTCACACTTCCCATACCACCGGTATTCAGACCTTTGTCACCTTCGCCGATGCGTTTGTAATCTTTGGCAACGGGCAGAACTTTATAGTTCTTGCTGTCTGTCAGCACAAATACGGAGCACTCGATGCCGCTGAGGAATTCTTCGATAACTACCGTGGCACTGGCCTGACCGAACATGCCACCGAGCATTTCTTTCAGTTCCTTTTTGGCTTCTTCGAGTGTAGGAAGGATCAGTACGCCTTTTCCTGCGCAAAGACCGTCGGCTTTCAGCACATAGGGTGCTTCAAGGGTTTCAAGGAAAGCGAGTCCTTCTTCCAGATTCTCGGCATTGATGCTTTTGTAGCGGGCGGTGGGGATGCCATGACGTTCCATGAAACCCTTGGCAAACTCCTTGCTGCCTTCCAACTGGGCACCCTTGGCAGTAGGGCCGATGATGGCGATATGTTGTGTGGCGGCGTCTTCGGTAAAGCTGTCGTAGATGCCTTCTACCAACGGATCTTCGGGGCCTACCACGATCATGTCTACTTTTTCTTTCAGGGCGAAAGCTTTCAGGGCAGGGAAGTCGGTAGCTTTGATAGCTACATTCTCGCCTACTGCACTGGTACCGGCATTACCGGGGGCGATAAAAAGTTTCTCTACTTTCGGACTTTGGGCTATTTTCCATGCCAGAGCGTGCTCGCGGCCGCCGCTTCCTAATAATAATATCTTCATCTTTATATTTCGTTTAATTTATTGCTTCTATTTTATTCTATAAATTGTCTTCAAAATATCTTGTTATCTTCTCATGCAGATGTACCCGATCACGTCCTATGACATTGTGCTTATGCGTGGGATAGATGAATAAATCGGGATACGTACGTGCATCCACACAGGCTTTTATGAACGAAAGTGTGTGTTGTGGCACACAGGTATCGTCATGGTCGTCATGAATCAACAATAAATGTCCTTTCAGGTTGCCTGCCAGATTCTTCAGGTTGCATTGTTCGTAACCTTCCGGATTGCTTTGCGGCGTATCCATGTAGCGTTCTCCGTACATGATTTCATAATATCCCCAGTCAATGACCGAACCGCCTGCAACACCTACTTTGAATATCTCCGGATAGCGGAGCATCAGGGCCGTAGTCATGTGTCCTCCAAAGCTCCATCCGTGTACGCCGATACGGTTACCGTCTACGTAAGGCAGGCTTTTCAGGAATTCCACACCTTTCACCTGGTCTTTTCCTTCTTCGATGCCGAGATGGCGGAAGGTGACGTTTTCAAATTCAAGACCACGGTTATCGCTTCCGCGGTTATCGAGGGTGAACATGATATAACCTTTGTTTGCCATGTAGATGTCCCAGCCGCGTGCACCGTTTTGCCAGCCACCGGTGACCATCTGTGCGTGCGGACCGCCGTATACATAGATGATAGTGGGGTATTTCTTGTTCGGATCGAAGTCAGCGGGCTTTATAATACGGTAATAAAGGTCGGTCACACCGTCGGCAGCCTTGATGGTGCCTACTTCGATACTTGGCATGCTGAAATCCTGATACGGATTCTTTGCTGTCAGCAGATTGATGCTTTTGAAGGTTTTAGTGTTGATTATGTCTATCTTACGGGGGATGCCAGGGGTTGAATAGTTGTCAATGATGTATGTGCCCGATGCGCTGAGTTCTCCTTTGTGAACACCTTCAGTTGTAGTATTAATGTTGAAAGGCAGACTACGCTTTCCGCTGGTTACGCTGACTGCAAAGTTGCTGCTTCCCAGTGCATCTACGGCATTGAATATAACTTCTTTTCTCTGAGTATTGAATCCTAAGATGTCACTTACCAACCATTTCCCTTCTGTGAGTTGCTTAATCAGTTTACCGTCTGTGCCGTAGAGATACAGGTGGTTGAAGCCGTCGCGCTGGCTCTGATAGATAAATTTGCTGCTATCCCATGGCAGGAATACGATGGGATGCTGAGGCTCTACATATTTAGGATGTGTCTCTTCAAAGAGAGTACCCATCAATTCACCTGTTTCTGCATTGTATTGACAGAGTTTGGCATGGTTCTGGTCGCGGTTCAATTCTATAAGATAGATGCTTTTGGCATCCGGAGCCCAGCTGATATTAGTAAAGTAACGGTCGGTGGGATCTCCCGCATTCAGATAAATCGTTTTCTGAGTTTCGGGATTGTAGATGCCTACGGTTACTTTATGGCTTGTCATTCCTGCCATGGGGTAGCGCACGTTATTCAGTTCGCCTACCCGTGCAGTGATGTCTACCAACGGATACTGTGTCGCCATACTTTCGTCCATGCGGTAGAAAGCAAGCAGGTCACCCTTCGGGCTCCAATAGGTTCCTTTGCTGATGCCGAATTCATTGCGGTGTACGCTTTGTCCGCATACGATGCCTTCGGGTTCGTTGGTTACGGCGTGGCTATTTACGTACAGATTATTATCCTGGGTATAAGCCACGTTACCGCTTGCAATATTGTAATCTTTGTTGGCTGCTTTTTCGGGCAGAGCTTGTTTGCTGATGATTTTATCGGCTTTCCAGTCGTAAACAACGTAGTTTTTGGGCAGAGAGATAAGCAGTTGTGTTTTTTCGGCCCAAGGTAGGGTTACCTGATGTAAATGATTCAACTTACCCAGCTTTTCCTGTTCCAGTGCCTGATTGATTTTCTCACGCGTCAGGAGTAGTGTTTCTTTTCCTGTCTTCGGGTTTACTGCAAACAAGGAGTCTATTCCGGGCTTGATGCACGTATCTCCCCACCATTGCAGTCCGTACAGGTTTTCAGCAAAGCGATACGTTTCTCCGCCGGGAATCAGGTCTTCCAGCGTCGGTCTCTTTAAATCTTGTGCCATAACATTTGTTGTGAAGAGAGCGGACGATGCCAATAGTACCACTCCCATCCATTTACTGATTATCTTCATATCCATAATCTTTTGTTATTCTTCCTTCTTTCCGAACTCCCTTCTTTTTCTTTCCGGATAAGATGTTCCTTTCGGTTTACGGTCTCCGTCGAACTCTCTTCTTTCGCGCGGTCTAAACTCTTTTCCACCGTCGCGACGTTCCCTGTTGAATGGTTTTCTTTCTCGGTCTCCATCTTTGCGGAACTCTCTTGGCTTGAATTCTCTCGGTTTGTCATCTCTGGACCTGAATTCTCCCGGTTTGCGAGGTTCTCTCGGTTTAAACTCCCGTCCCTCTCTCGGCTTAAACTCCCGCGGTTCTCTGGGTTTGAAGTCTCTTCCTTCTTTCGGTTTGAAGCCAGATTCCTTGGAGTCTTCTCCTTCTTCGCCCTCGCCTTCCTGTTTCTTGAATTCTTTATATTTTCCGTCGAAAATCTCATATTTACGGAATTCACATTTCAATGCACCATTGAACAAAGGTGTCTTGGCGGTCGGTTTCAGTCCTATCTGATCGAAGCATTCTTCGCGGTAAGAGAGCACCCATGCTGTATTTCCGATGAAAGCATGTTTCAAACGTTCACCTATCATCTGGTACAATCCCAACAAGTTATTGGTAGAGATACGTTCTCCATAAGGCGGGTTGGTGATGATCATTGATTTCTCTGCGGGTTGCTCAAATTGCTGGAACGGCTGTAATTTCAAGACAATATCTTTCGATACACCTGCCGCCTTCACATTGTGTGTAGCTATTTCATTAGCTTGCGGGTTATTGTCGTAACCATAGATCTTATGCGTAAATTCACATTCCTGACTATCGTCATTGTAAATCATGTCGAACAAATCCTGATCGAAGTCATTCCACTTCTCAAAAGCGAATTCCTTGCGGAACACTTCCGGAGCAATGTTGCGTGCAATCAGTGCCGCTTCAATGGGAATTGTACCCGAACCACACATCGGGTCTATCAAGTCACATTCCCCTTTCCATCCTGTCATCAATATCATTCCGGCAGCCAGTACTTCGTTTAGTGGAGCCTCTACTGCTTCCTGGCGATACCCGCGGCGGTGCAGTGACTCGCCCGATGAGTCGAGAGAGAGCGTACAAGTGGTCTGTGCAATGTGTATATTCAGCAATACATCCGGTTTGTTGATACGTACGGACGGGCGTTTGTTAAACTTATCACGGAAATAGTCCACAATGGCATCCTTCACTTTATAAGATACGAACTTGGAGTGGCGGAACTCTTCGCTGAATACAACGGCATCTACGGCAAAGGTTTTTTCTACATTCAGGATATCTTCCCAGCAGATAGCTTTGATTTGGTCATACACTTCATCGGCGTTTTTGGCAGTGAAGCTCTTGATTGGTTTTAGGATACGGATTGCTGTACGCAGGCAGAAGTTTGCTTTGTACATCATTTCCTTGTCTCCACTGAAAGACACCATGCGTCGGCCTATTTCTATGTCGTTTGCCCCTAATGCAGTCAGTTCTTGTGCCAGTACTTCTTCCAGTCCTTGGAAGGTTTTGGCAATCATTTGAAATTGTTCGCTCATTTATTTAATAACTGTTTGACTATACTTTTTATATTGATTCTCTCTATGTTTGGCAAATTATTGCATCTATATATCCAATGTCTTGTATCTATATATCCTGAACATTATCTGTTATAGATTCATTTCTTGGCTTTTGTTTGCACGATTCTCACTCCTGGCGGCACATTTTCCGTTACCCAGATATTACCACCTACTGTGGCACCCTGCCCGATGGTGATGCGCCCCAGGATGGTGGCGTTGGAATAGACGATAACATTGTCTTCCAATATCGGATGGCGTGGAATACCTTTGATCGGTTTGCCGTCTGCATCCAGCGGGAAACTCTTGGCACCAAGCGTCACTCCCTGATACAGTTTCACATTATTGCCGATGATGCATGTCTCACCAATCACCACACCTGTTCCATGGTCTATGGTGAAGTGGCTGCCGATGACGGCCCCCGGGTGGATATCTATTCCCGTTTCGCTATGGGCCATTTCGGTGATAATGCGGGGAATGAGAGGAACACCGAGCCTCAGCAATTCGTGCGCAATGCGGTAGTTGCTGATGGTGCGTATGGCCGGGTAGCAACTGATTACTTCTCCGAAACTATGTGCAGCAGGGTCGCCATTGTAGGCAGCCGCTACATCCGTAGCCAGTACACGGCGCATTTCCGGCAGGTGGCTGATAAACTTGGCGGCAATCAGCGCAGCTTCCTCGCGTTGAAGTTCGGTGCAGCAACTGCATTCGCCGTCGCCGGTGAAGCAAAGACCTGCAAGCACTTGCTCGGTCAGTAAGTCGAACAAACGTTCTACGTTTACTCCGATGTGGTACTTTACGGTACGACTGTTGACTGTGGAATTACCGAAATAACCGGGAAAAAGTATGGCACGCGACAGCTCTACGATGTCATGCAACGCTTTGGCCGAAGGCAATGGATTACCGTCCGTGTGCTGATGAAACAGTCCTCTGTAAGACGAACTTTCCGATAGTTCATCGACTGCCTGTGTCAAAATGTGAGTAAAGTTCAATGGACTCATTGGGATATCCTTTTATAATAAGGTGGGCACAAAGGTAACTATTCTCAGCGAAAATCCCTCATTTATAGTATGAAAATCCCACAAATATGGTATTTCTTGTGAACCGTTATCCCGCTATCTTTGTACTTTATAAAGAAGAGTATAAATTAAAACCCAATAAGTTATGAAAAAGATAGCAAAACAGCTCACTGATCTTGTGGGCAACACTCCCTTACTGGAGCTGAGTAATTACAATAAAGCGAAAGGTTTAAAAGCCCGTCTGATCGTGAAACTGGAGTCATTTAACCCCGCCGGAAGTGTGAAAGACCGCGTGGCATTGGCGATGATTGAAGATGCGGAAGCTTCCGGTTTGCTGAAACCCGGAGCCACTATTATAGAACCTACCAGTGGAAACACCGGAATCGGGCTTGCATTTGTAGCTGCTGCAAAAGGTTATAAACTGATTCTTACGATGCCCGACACCATGAGTGTCGAACGCCGTAACCTGCTGAAAGCCCTTGGTGCCGAACTGGTGCTTACACCGGGTGCCAATGGTATGAAGGGTGCCATAGCCCGTGCTGAAGAACTGAAAGCTGCTACTCCGGGTGCGGTGATTCTTCAGCAGTTTGATAACCCTGCAAACCCTGCTATGCACGAACGTACTACAGGACAGGAAATCTGGAGGGACACGGAAGGTGTTGTTGATATTTTTGTAGCCGGTGTCGGTACTGGTGGAACCGTTAGTGGTGTAGGTGCCGCCCTGAAGAAACATAATCCCGCTGTGAAAGTAGTGGCAGTGGAACCTACAGACTCTCCTGTACTTTCGGGAGGTGCACCGGGAGCACATAAGATACAGGAAATCGGGGCCGGTTTTGTTCCTAAGAACTACAATCCGGCGGTAGTAGATGAAATTCTGCAGGTAACGAATGATGATGCTATTCGTGCGGGCCGTGAATTGGCTAAATTAGAAGGTTTGTTGGTGGGAATTTCGTCCGGAGCAGCAGTCAGTGCAGCTACCCGTCTGGCACTTCTTCCTGAAAATGCCGGTAAAACAATCGTTGCATTATTGCCGGATACGGGCGAACGTTATCTTTCGACGTTGCTGTATGCGTTCGAAGAATATCCGCTGTAAGATGCCTGATGGATTCTTTTAATGGAAATCTGTTGGATATTTATGTCCTTTAGAAGTGCCTGTGGCCCTACTTTGGTAGGGCTACACCTTTAGGGCAAAAGGGTGTAGCCATCTTGGAGGGATGATTATGGGGGAATGAGATGATGATTATTTTATGTTGCCCTACCAGTTGCATACAGCATATATTTTAAAAATTAGTTCCATGTCCCTTTCTTTTTGATAGAGAATGGAACTATCACTATTTAATTTGAATATTTTAAAGATGGCTGTATCTCCTCCATTATAGAAGCACTTTTTTGTAGCCAAACTTTTTGATAAACCAACTTCACCAGCTAAGCTATCTTTTATGATCCAAGTTGATATAAAATTATATTTTTTGAAAAAAGAATCTTCTGAGTTAATATTGAATCGTAATTTTATATTATTTTCTGTAACTGGAACAACAATCCCTATTCTATTTCTCCCTAAACTCCAAAGTTTCTCAGCCCAAATTTTATCTATAGGAAATTTGTATCCTAATGCTAAAGTGTCAACCTTAAAAATATGACACTCTCCTACATAAGCCTTTACTCGCTTTGATTCTTTAATATCCTTAGATGGAGTATAAAGATTCTTTGGAGGTATAAAAAATAATTTCTACAGAAGAATTATAGCTACTAAAATTAAGATATTCTTTATTGCTACTTTCATGATATAATGTTTAATTGCTGGAGAAGGTTCACTTTAGTAAATTACCAAGGAATGGCAGTATTATTTCGCTGATAGACATCCATAACTTCTTTTATATAAGAAAGCTTTTCTAAGTCTGTGAAGCAGCGATTATTTTTCTCAAAGTAAGAGAATATAGATTTTAATGTTTGATATAAATCGGTATGACAATCCAGAAATATTTTTCCCTGTTTATCCAATAGCAATAGATATGTGTAACTATGTGATGCATATGCTCCTATTCGATATATTCCACAAATATCAGAACATTTTAATTCATCTGACCTTATTAACTCATAAGCATAATAAGAACATCTATCTCCTTCCTGTATTTCACCAGTACTAATGAGAAAATCCCTTATTTCTTTATTCTCAAAATCCTGTCCGAACAGATTATTACCTATTGGAATAAGCAGTATAAATAGTATCGTTGTAAATTTTATCATATCTGTCATCTTAGAATTTATTATGTTGATTGAATAATTCATTCAATACATTTGTTTCAGCTTCATTTGAAGTTTTTCAATATAATCTGATGTCTTTTATCACATTTTCTTTGTTTCATCCTATTTTACCAATCAATTCTGTATCATTCCATAACATGGACAAATTTCATAGGTTGGACACCATCATTTCTGCATGGTCTCTCTTCTATATAGAAGTCATATGTTCTGCAATAATGCTCTTTTTCATTTTGTATAGTTGTTATTGTTCTATTCAGTATGTATACTTGTATATGGTTTAATATTATACCGAATTATAGATTAATGAACTGAAAAATTTCATTGTAAGTCGCACACTGTATATATTTTAAACAGAAGCTCCATCTTTTATATTTTTAGATGGTGTATAAAGATTTTTGGGAGGTATAAAATACAGCTTCCACAAAAGAATTACCGCAAATAAAATTAATATGTTCTTTATAGCTGCTTTCATTATATGATATTTGTTTAAGTTCTTCTAAATATAAATATACTTAACTACTACTTCATCAATATCATCAAATGAACAATCACTAGCGATTCATAATGATGTTCTTTGTAATCAGAATTCAAAGCAAGGCTTCCCATTCTTCTTTCTGAACTCTATTGAGTATCTCATCTCATTTTTTCTTAGATCGGGTAAATGTAAGCTTTTAAGTTAAAAAACACTTTAAGAAGATATAAATAATACCTGTTTCTATTATATTTGATAATAGAGACAGGGAAAACTATATTAAGGAGGTTGAAGAATTTTAATACTTTAAAGAAACTGGATAATATTCCGCTCGAACAGAACTGTTACCACTGAGAATTAAGCTTATAACTGTAATTAGTTCGATTTATTGTTAGAATATAATAAGGAGTTTCTAATACCCATCCACCACCTCCCCAATTGTACAATTCTTCTTGTATTTCCTTGGAAATAGTATATACTTGTTTCTTTTTCTGCAAAATGAAAACATATATGTCATTAACCATAAAATAGTCGGTATACTCAATTGGTTTTACACCTCTCTGATAGAGTTCTGAGTATATTTGGTAGCATACACTATCTTTACTTGATTCTTTTTCAATTGCTATCAAGCAAGGAGTTATATTATTAGAGAGATTCTTCAAATCTAATTTTTGAATAATATTTTTGCAACTATCTTTTATTATTTTTTCTTCTTTTTCTATACAGCCTGCACATAATATAGATAATAAGCTAATAATTATGCATACACTTTTCTTCATTACTTTAGTATTGTATTTATTTTTATTGAATCGAACTTCCTTTTCAACTTTTATTGGTATAATAGTCCCCATAATCCAAATGAAGAAGCGCGATAGTAGAGAAGTAATTCAAATAATATCAATCCTATCAAAACATATCCAATAGCTAAAAAGGACTGAATATAGCTAGATCTCTGTAATGTTTTATTGTATAGAACAACTTTGGTATGGGTAGCATAATCTCCTAGACGAAGTCCATGCAAGTTATAATACATAGCAATAAACTCTATAAAAGTCAGAAAATAAAATAAATTTCGAACCACACATTTAAGCGGGTTAGCTATTTGTCCAGTATTGGCATCAATAACTTGAATCCCAATAATACGCTTTCCAATACTTATTCCGCTAAAACAATCTTTACAGAAGATGATAGACCAGGCAAAAATACCAACCATTGGAGTTATGACTCTAATACTGAAAAAAATCAAAATACTATTCACAAAAATAGCCAATAAAGCAGCTATAGCGGCATCAATAAAAAATGCCATAAATCTTTTAGATTTCATATTCGTATTTTAATTACTTAATAAATTAAAAGCAAAGTTCTAAAATTCTTTTAAATTGATTATCACGCTTAATCTAATGTCTAAAGTTGCGGGGAAGTTAATATTACCAACTTCTGATGTTGAAGTTTCTTTTTATGTAAGTATTTCCATAGTAACACAATGATAAACAAAGGCATTTTAAAGCCGTTAATAAATTGCTTTGTGCATTTCCTGTATTTGCAAATACCCCCTCCAAAAAAATAGTGGGTGATAATGACCTGTTTCCTCCACATTGCCATTTTGAGTAGTTATTCCCCTGATGATCTTTCAGATAATAGTGGTATTTATTATCATTCAAAGAAATATATCCCTCTTCAGGTAACAACAGTTTTGTTATATTGTTTCCATAGGCTACATTCCCACAATAATCCGTAGTGGTAGTTACACCGCTGATCGCATGTACCGCGCGTAGCTTCGTTTCATCCACCGCATAAGTATAGGTAACTGTAGTTTCCATCACTTAAAATGACCTTACTTGGCAAATTTAATGAATTGTACTGAATTTACTCTGTTTTTTTGTTTAAATCTTGGTGCTAAATCACTGTTGACATCATAAATATATTCATTATTTAATTTTATTCTGGCTTTAGGTTTAAAGTTATTTTGAGATGTGAGAAGTACGGCATAAATATCTGATAAAATTCGTCGATACATTAGGGAGAAAAGTAAAAAGTCCCTGTCTCTACAAATGTTATAGAGACGGGAAAATTTAGATTAAGGAAACACTTGAAATTCTATATCTACTGTACGAATGTTTATTTGGGATTAGGACAATAGCCATACTGGGTATTTATTAATGTGTCATGTTTATACTGATACCACCAATACATATCTCTATCTCCTCGATAAAGAGCATCAGATTGATACTTCTCAGGATCAATACATGCTACAGAGGTTGTTTGACCTGTTTTCTTTAAAAAAGCATTATCAAAATGACTATTAACATAGAATTCGTATCCTTTGTAATCAAACATACCCCCTACCCAACGGTAATCACAAAGACTAGAAATATAATATCTTACAGAGATACATAAATGAGGATATGTATATTCTTCTTTAGATTCCAAAATACTTTTTCTTTCTATACTAAAGGAAAAAGTTATTTTTTGTTTTCTTCCTTGATATTCTGGACATTCTTCTGCTTTTGTTATTATAGAGTCTAAAATAGTATATAGAATTTCTTTAGGTTCATATATTTCTATTTTTTTGTTGGTATAATCAGTGGTTTTGTGAGGTTTAAACTTCACTATTTCGGCATGAGAATAGCATCCCACAAACAAAAGTGACATGAATATTATTAATAAACAATTTGACTTACTCTTCATTTTCTATAATTTATGGTTATAATCTTATTATAGTCTAAATCTTATCTAAGAACTTAACCAAGCTTGGCAAATTTAAAAATATATATTGAATTTCCTTTATATCTTTATTTAAACTTTTGTCAAGTCTCTGTTAACGCTATGCATGTATTCTGTAGCGGCATTTGTACCGTTCTTAAACTCAAAGTTGTTATTGTATACCGTGGTTGTAAGTCTCATTCACAGTTTTTCAATTGATTTCCGTTCGGAGTTATTTTCAAGTTGTCTATTAGGCTGTTCGTATCATTGTAAGAAGGGGAAACCCCAGAATGACCATATCGTTGCAAAAATAGAATATCACAATCCCTGTCTCTACCCATATTTCAGAGTAAGAGGCAGGGAAAATTCAAATTAGAGGATTAGAAATCCTAAGAGATGAGGCACCCTAATAAATATTCCAGCTAAAGAATGAGACAAGAATTAATCTGCCAATCAAATATTCAGCTATATGAAAGTATACCAATAAATCTAGAATTTCGTTTTTCTTTATCAAATACTCCTTTATTCCAAAACTTCTTCAAAATTTTACCCGAATCATTTCTAATATAATGAGTTGGAGAATCCTCATGCAATAAGCGAATCGTCTTTGTTTCGCCATTTATTTTCAGAAGACTAAAAGTTGAGTCACTCAATATTTTATATAAAGACATCCATGTATTTTTGCACGGCAATTTTTGATAAAAAGAACTGTTCTCGTTACTTTCATAAAAAAGACTTCTAAACTATTAGCGGGAATCTCAACAGGTAGTGAGTCACGCAGAGATAAACTAAGAGTGTCAGATCCATTTGCAATTATAAAAGTTCTATTGAGGACACCAGAAGATAAGATAACTGTAGAGTCAGTCTTATTCTTCGCATATATTTTTCCACATATCTTCTTTATATAAAATTTTAGGCTATCCGACTCCAAATAACTGGAGTCCGACAAGATCATATCATGATCGTCCGAGCACATGTAAAAATCGGTTTTCTCCGGTTGACCTCCTGAAAAATAAGGCCATAGTTCCGCATAATCAAACACATAGTCTGCATCTGGGGATCTTTTCACAACAACTCCGCTATTTTTGTATTTTGAAACTCCCATAAACCATATATTGGCATCTATATCAGTACGGCTCATAACAGTAGCACTGTCACAATTAGTTATTTGATTTATTTGCTCTATGGATAATTCTGGCTCATCTAACTCTATGAAACAAAAATATCTATCGTTGAATTTTATTATTTTAGATGGAAATTCTGCAAGATCCGAGGTTGGAGAATCTCCCCCAAAAAAGGAATATAGAGTATTGGAATCATTCTCTGAATGTTCATAGATATGAATATATTTATTAACAATATATCCACTATCCACAAGAGGTATTACATATCCTATAGCCCTCTGATACATATCAATATCATTAGTTTTATGCATACACCCTAAAAGTAGCCCTAACAGGCTAAATAGTATAATCCCTTTTCTCTTCATATTCTGCAATATTATTCTAATCTTATCCATTTCAGAATATCATCTGATGTTTCGGTAGGCATTTTTTTATCTTTTAAGTGTATTGTTAATTTACTAACAATGTTTTTTATTATAAATAGCAGTGATGAAATAGTAATAACTTCTGCGATTATATTAGGTAAAAAAATAAAGCTAAACATTATGTCATAATGTGGATTCCAAATAATATGAATAATAGATGTTATTATTATAGAAGATATAATTTGCAAAATAGTATATAACAATATTTTTATTTTTTTCAATCTCAGCTTTTGTAATATTATAATAAAGAAAAGCGTACCAATTATAAAAGATATTGATCCCAAATATAATTCAAGTGAAATTAATTCTATTATTGAAATATTATGTTCCATAATCTTTATTTAGTTCATATATAATAGTACTAAATTTATTTTAATATGCTTTCGCTTTATTTATTTTATGTATCCTCTTCGATTATTGCGGATTTTTTGCTGCGGTTTCTTTTTGTCAAGAATCTGTTATAGAGGTAAATATAATAATAAAGAGATATAGAAGTCATCTTCTTAATAAAGTCTTTCGCAAATATCTCATCTCAGTAATCAGTGAATATACATAGATATAAAAATAGTTTGTTTTACTTCAAACTTTCCTGTACACATCTTTCATGAAGAAGATGACTATTATATTCAACGTGACTATAATTCGCATATTTAACGAAGTTGGCTGCAGAGGAGGACCAAAAGTTTTTTTTCGAAAGAGAAATCTTTTACAGGAAGATAGATCCAAGCCTCAAATTTATCTCTATGATCTTTGTAATAGAAACACCGACAAAAGTCACCTGATATTGGAGTCGCATAAACATTTATATCTATATAAGCTTTATTAGTCCATTTAGTCTTTATAGATTGAATCTTTGTACGATTACCATCAATTAAAGAAATTAATTCTTCTATACCCTGTTCATAACTATCTTCAAAATCATACACAGTCTTTGCTGTATGGGTAAATATGTTGATGCTATCTCCTTTTTTACAATCATACAAATTATCACTAGAATATTCAGCAAGATACAAGGGGTAAAGACAGAAATCCATTCCTTTTATAGAATCTACAGGTGTTATCCAGTAATAATTTATAAAATGTTTATCCATTCCTCTTTTTGCAGAGAACGTTACAACGATATACTTATTAGTCTGACTATAGCAAAATAGAGCAATAGTCAAAAATGTGATAAATAATATTAGTTTACTTTTCATAGGCATTTTTCCATATTTCATCAACTTCAGAGGAAATTAATCCTCTAGGAGTATAATTCATTAACCCCCCTGTATTAGCTGGATAGGTATCCTTTAAATGTAATGTATGCCCAATTTCATGAGCTAATGTGACGGAAGGAGCATTCAACGTTTCCGTCACAAATATACTGTTACTCAATCCTAAAGCACTACCTACTGAACGGGTGGTAACAACAGTGGTATATGCAATTTGATTTTCTCCAATAATATTTTTAGTACTACTTGATAAAGAATTAGCTTGGGCAATATTTGCTATATCTCTTGTTGTCCCTCCTTTTGTATCAGAAGTTTCCAAAGATGTTACATAAATTTAAGTATCACTAGTTCGCCTATAGAGTTATAAGAACCTTTTCCATTACTCCCATCAAAGAAAGTGACTGTATCTAGCAAATTTAAACAATTATATTGAATCTCGTTGATTTCCTTGTTTAAATCTTTAGTTAAATTGCCATTATTGTCATAGGCATATTCGTTTGCCTGTTTTATGCTGTCCTTGAATTCAAAGCCACCGTTATAAGCAGAGGTGTTCACGGCATCGTCCACACGGTTCAATTGATTGCCGTTCAATGTATGCGAAAGGTTGTCGATTAGGCCATAGGTGGAAGCACCTGTTTGCCCATAACGTTGCAATCCTTTGATGTTTCCGTTCTTGTCATACGAAGTCGCCTTTTCGGTGAAACGTTCTGCTCCGTGTGTGGCGGAGATCAGCCTGCTCAGCCCGTCGTAGGCGAAGTCGTAGTGGTGACTGTCATCGCTTGCCGTCTAGTCCATTGTGGTGATGTTGCCGTTGTGGCCGGCGGTACCGTTATTGTAGGCCAACGTTTGGGCGAACTTACTACTCGTGATGCCGGTTAGCTAGCTACGGATGTTATAGGGATAGGTCGAACTGTACGTTGTTCCACCCAGCTTCTTCTGCTTCAGACGATTAAGGTCATCATAGGTGTGTTCTGCAAAGGTGACGATGGTATTGCTGTCCAGTTTGTGTTGTACCTTCAACAGGCGGTCAGCGTAGTCATAGCTGTAGGTGTAGACTTCTGTCAGGCTTTTGCTGCCTAAAGTGTGCACATGGTTCAGGAGCAGTGTCTTATTAGTGAAGCTATAGGAAGTTGTTGTCACGTCGTAGCCGATCATGGCGTTGCTTTCCACATGCTTTACTTCACCGTCCACGAATATCATAGTCGAGAAAGCTTTCCAGACGGGATTACCGTCTATACTTGCCACCATTTGTTCTGTTAAAGCGCCTTTGCCACGGCTGGATGTGTTTGTGGAGAAGTTGCTGTTGATAAAATTCAGCTTCTCTATAAAATTATAACGGTCATAGTGGTTCATGGTATGTGCATAAGAAAAAAATCCCTGCCTTTACTCTTTTATAGTAAGACAGGGATGTTAAAAATTAGCAAATTGAAAATCTTAATATTCGATGTGGTCAGGCAACATATCTGGCTAAACGGAGATTTTTACAATTTATTTCCTGCATTCTCATATATAGAGGTTTGTAAGGTAGCTCTATTATGAGCTTTTTCATAAATGCTGCCAGGCATTCCTAAACAAGGGCTTGAGGGTGTAGCCCAAGTGAACAATATAAGAATGAATGATTAACGTTTGCGTTCTACTAAGCTATGGATACGGACAAAACTAGTTCCAAACAAGCCTATTTTTATTTGTATACTATCGCCAGGTTCAAAATAAAAGGGTTCTATTGTACCTTTCTTGTATATTCTATTCCCTGTTAAGTAAGTTGAATCTATCTCCCCCTTTCTATAATAGCTGATTTTATATTTCAAAATTCCGCCACTCCGCCAAGGAATTATTTGCTGTTCTTCTATTTTGCCGATAACGGTCTTTTGACAAGAAGATAGTATTATTAACAACATGAAAAAAGATAAGTTCGTTTCATTTTCTTTTATAATATGATGAATTGAAATAATCATTTTTAGCTCGCTTTTCCCAATTGGGGCCACGGTATTTACCTTTATTGGCTTTTAAAAAAAGATTCCAAGAGTTCTTGGTATTTTGACCACTTGGTGTTGTACGCAATAATGTTTGTGAACTTGAATATCCTTTCATTTTTCGAGTACTACCAGCTCCTGTATCAACTAGATTTAATGCTGTATCCATTGCTCTACTTAAAGTCATTAACCCCATAAGAGAGTGTCCATAAGTCATTTCCGCATCTCTCCTTGTTATAGGCTCTGCTACGTGGTTACGTTCACTTTCAAGAATATAGCTCCCAATAGGATTGGGATCCTTAAGGATTTCATTTCTCATTTTAAAATCATCAAGAGAATATTCATATCCACTTATAGCATTATAACCTTGGTCATCAAAATGTGCATCGAAATTTGTTACTACAAATGCGTCTTTTAATGCATAAACATAAGCATTCTCTCCATTGACTTCTGCTGAATTAATAAACTTATTATCTTTGACAAAATCTATTGTTTGTTTTTTGCTGCCTCCAACGTCATTAATCCATGTTAATTGGCGAGTTGCAACATCATATTCGTAAGAATCCTCACCATTTATATCTATTAATTTTGCTGGATTGTTTATGCAATATGTATATGGACTCACTCCATAATATTTCTCACTTGAAGGGTCCTTTGCATGCCATCTCCCCAGTGCTGCATCATAATGTCTTGCCCCATAGTCATACCAATTCAATCCTTTTTTGCGTCGAGTTCCTTACCATTGTACTTGTAAGGCTGCGCATTTCCTGTATTTGCAAATACACCCCCAAACGGGTAATAATGATTTGTCTCTTCCACGTTGCCATTATGATCTACGACTACCCGGTTATTTCCCTGATGATCTTTCAGATAATAGTGGTATTTATTATCATTCAAAGAAACGTATCCTTCTTCAGTTAACAACAGCTTTGCTGTATTGTTTTCATAGATCACATTGCCGCAGTAATCAGTAGTGGTAGTAACACCTCCTATCTTATGAACTGTGCGGAGTTTTGTTCCGTCTGCCCCATAAGTATAGGTAATGGTACTTTCATCTAAGAACTTAACCAAGCTTGGCAAATTTAAAAAATTATATTGGATTTCCTTTATATCTTTATTTAAATCTTTTGTCAAGTTTCCATTAGAGTCGTAATCGTATTCAATAGTAGCATTTGCTCCTTTTTTAAATTCAAAGCCATTATTATATGCCGTAGCCGTTGCTGCATCACTTACTGTTTTTAATTGATTACCCTTTAATTCCAACGTAAGATTATCAACTAGACCATAGGCACTGGCTCCTGTTTGTCCATAGCGTTTTAATTTTTTGATGTTGCCATTCTTATCATACTCAGTAATCTGTTCTGTAAAACGATTCAGATTCGCGTTGATAGAACTTCCTTCACCATAGATGGCATTAGTCATTCGGCTTAAGTTGTCATAACTGAATTTGTAACCACGAATGATATTATCTTTTCCTTGCCAGGTCATACTGCTGATATTTCCACTATAGCAGGGCACGCCTTCGCCATCGTTATAATAGATATTTTGTTTAAAAGCAGATGCCGATATAGAGGTAATCCATGAACGTGGATTGTATGTATAATCTATGTTTAGAGATGAAAGGCCATGCAATTTGTTTCTGCTAAGTCTTCCTACTTCATCATATTCTTTATCTGCTAAGGTAATCTGGGCGAGTGCTGTGCCATTGATTTCCGGTTGATAAGTAGTTTTGATGAGTCTTTCTCCATGATCATAGTTATAATTGTATACTTCGGCAATTGTTTTATTGTTGGCTGTGTGTACATGTCTGTGTTTAATGGGCTTTTTTCTGAAGTTATAAGTGAAATAATTCTTTTCTTTTCCTCCAAGTAGATTACTCTGTTTGGATTGCACCATGTTTTCACGTTCGTCATAATAGAAAACAGCGTATAGCACATTGCCGGATGTGGCTCTTGTAATACTTCCTGTTAACATTCCTTGCTGTCCACTTGGATATTGTTTGTCATATCCGGTTAGATCCTCACAATCATATTCTGCGTTTAAACTATTGTAACTTTTGAATTCATAGTTATCATAATAGTTCACGCTCTCTATTGTGGGTGAAGTAATATTTATGCCTTGTGGCTGATATCCATAGAAAGTAGAATTTGGGGCTGCACTTCCTTTCCATATTGCAGTAACCAAAGTTTCTGAAAAACTAGTGTTAAAAGCGTTATGCTGTGCATTGTAAGTTCCGCTTAAGACAGATCTGCCATGGCTATCGGGGATGGAAAATAACCATTTATTTTGCTTTCTCATATTTCCATCCTGAGTTAATATAAGCCTTCCTGTTTTGTCGTAGATGTAATAGGTCCATGCAGATGCTGGCAACTTTTTCCCGATACAGTATCCACGTTTGTCGTAGCAGTATAGGTATGCATATCTACTGATCGCACTACTGTTGTTATTATAACTATTCCCTTCAGAGAGAAGTTCTGAAGCAGCAGGTGGTAATACGGCTGCTGTGTTTCCGAAATCGTCATAAACATAGTAAGTATCATGATTATTGTTTCCTGACAGTTGTCGTATAAGTAAAGTTTGTCCCAACCTGTTTTTAAACTCATAGGTTACCCTGTTGTCTTCATCTGTAGTGGAGGTAACATATAACTCTGCTGTGTCATAGTCTATCTCTCTTTTGATAGTGACTAGGGTGTCGTTGCTGTAACTTACTTTAAAGTGTGCACAACTGAAGCTACTTCCGTCTTTTTTATTTGAAGTGTAGTTCATTTTTATGCTGTTACTTGCCGCTGTCCATGCTTCTCCAATTCCTTGCTTTTTAGAAATTTTGTTATGAAAAGATGATTCATATGAAGTAGTAGTTAAAGGGTTGAAATCATTGTAGAAATCTCTTGCTAAGTCTATCTGAGTACCGGAATCTATATAATTCCCGTCATTATCACTTTCAGACGGTGCAGGTAACCACTCATTGGTAATTCTATCAGAAAAATCGTATTCTTGGTAGTTTATTATGTCGCAGGAGAGTGGACTTCTTTTTAATAATATTGTTTCTTCCGGTCTACCGAATCTGTCTAAATATTGAATTGTATGCATACAATTTCTTAGGGGCAGACTATTGATGTCAGAGGTACCCGCCAATGGAGTACGGGTTAATATATAGTTATGGTCCCCACTAATGGAGTTTTGACCATAAAGGACGCTGCACTGTATGAGCAGCAAAACTACTATTTTAAAAATTTTATTTCTCATAATGTTCTATTATTTATTGTAATAATGATAATCGTAATGTTCTATTATTTGCTTACTTCCGTTTTTGAGAATATAGCGCTCTGTTAGTCTTCCAGTAGAGTCGTAAGTATAATAAGTTGTTAAGCCTCGTGCATCGGTGACACTGGTTACGCCTACTAAAGGCGAATAAGTATATGTATTGATGTGTGCATTATGCAAACGGTTTCTGAGACCATTGATGGACGACATTTCACTGGTTGTGGGAGAAGATTTATCGAGCAAAGTTTCGATAAATGTAGCACCTAAAATGTTTTTTACTTGTTCATACGTACAGTTCTTAATCTCTGCAACCGGATACATTCCATTATAACTCCATAAGTAGACAATAGATATACCTTTATCCGACACTTGCATCGGTTTGCCAAAACGATTGTAAGAATTAAAATTTAGTTGGGTTACAAAGTTGTCTTTGTAGTTATTTGCAGAAAGGGGCTGCTTGGTTTCTATTGTATATTCCTTTCTGGGAACAAGCATGTTTAATGTGTCTTTATATTCAACCTTTTTCCCCATCGTTACATTGCCATTTTTTAGAGCAATGATTTCAATAGGTACATTAATAAGGTGCTTGGCAGTCATTTTGTTACTGATAGCATCGCTTAAGTCCGACGGATAGGTTGTTGTTTTCCGGTAGTGATCGCCAGATGATATCGTTGTTTCTCTGGTTCTTTGTAGTAATGCATTATATACATATTCCTTTTCCGTATAGATATTGCCATTATCGTTATAATCTACAATAGTTTCTTTACTGACATATGGGTATTCCATACGGTAGTTATATGGATAGATTGTGCCGTCACCAACATTGAACATGAAACCATATATTTCTTGTGAGTAAACTGATGAATACTCATATTCTACAAGTTGCTCTGACTTGTTTCTTTTATAATACTCTACAGAAATAGGTAATCCATTATAATAATCGATTTGTGTAGGAAAGAAGGGGTAATCGTATTCATTTGTTTCTTTTTCATTGTGAAAACGATATTCTTTTTTATCTGTTCCTGCTATTGTCTCTGTAACACAATTGTATCCGACAGCATTTCCATTTTTTAATGTGTACATAGGAATACTTGATTCTGATGTTTGTGTCAAATAAATAGTTTGATCATAATAAGCAGTACCAGTTACGCACGTGTGGCTGACCAGATAAGATACCATAGGGTCAATAAGTAGCTTTCCTGGGGAATATGTAAATTCTCGTATTTTATTCCCTGTCCGAATCTGCGATATACGTAGTCCTCCCCCTGCAATTTCTTGGTTAGGATTCTCTGAACCACCAATTATTGTCTCTTTTTCATATAGTACGGAGAAGCTTAGCCATGTATCTTTAGCAAGTGCAAAGGCTTCTAAAATATAAGTTCCTGGTTGCAGGGTGATAGTCTTTCTTGGAAAATCTGCAGAACAACTGGAGCCATTTAGTTCAATGGGGACATCATATTCATGAATTATATTCTTAGATCCGTATTTATCTAATTTGCTCAAAGTGAAGGTTAAGAAACCACTATCCCCATAAAATATATTTGGATCGGGAACACAAGACATGCTTTCTGCTGAACCAGAGATCGTTACCGGGGTACTTTTTTCAAGGACCAAGGTCTCTGTTTTGTATTCAGGGAGATGACTGTAGAAATCATCAGTATAGTATTTGTATACACTGAGACCTATATTTACAGTTTCGATGATTACATTTGTGGAAGAACCAGATGAACTGCTGGCAGCATATTTATTGGTTTCATACGTGAATTCACTGGATACTCCTGTCGGGTATCTGATGGCACGTAAGCTTCCGGTTTGCATGTAATTTAGCTGAGAGCTTTTATCGGCTCTTTTATAGGTTTTACCACCATACACAGCTGTACAGTAATAAGTATCCTTTTGCTGGCTACCATTATAATATCCCCAGTAATCCGTGTTCTTAGAGTTTTTAGCAGGCATTTGCCCTTCATAATAAGAGAATGCGTGATTGTTGTTAGGATCAGATGCATCTGATAATTTAGTCAATTTCAAACGCTTGAAAGCTTGCTTGTAGCTTCCTGTATAGCTTCCATTGAAATATTCATAGTCAAATTGATAGTTCTTTATACATGTACTGTTTTTATCATATACTTTGAGAGTACTTAACTTCTGAGGATTTAAGGAGGACATAGTACCAATCATGTCTTCTCTTGAGGTGCAGCCGAATTCAATGCGACTGCCATCCCATGAGATTCCTGATAAGCGCAGGTTGTCAATTACGGTTTTACTGCATGAAAAGACTACGCTACTTCCCGGTCCACAAGTGGAATTTCCTGTACTTGACAATACATTGTAGCCTATACAACTTTCTTGTGTAACTCCTTTGTACGATTCATTTTGATATGTAAAGGTAATTGTCCGGTTATTGACTGTCGTTACTTGCGACAAATACCAGCTTGATGTATATTGGACCGGACTGTCATACAGGTTCAAATCACTTTCATCGAATTTAGTAGCATTGTTTAAATTTCTATTGAGCGATCCGGGACGGCCGTAAGAATGAGTTGTTTCATATTTATCAAATATATACTGCGTACCGTCTGGGGCAATCAACTTGAAATACTTTTTATTGCCGTTTGATAATACTTCTATCTTGATATTATCTGCTTTATTGAAAAGTACAGCTCCTCTAGATTTATCTATCAGGAACTTACCGCTAAAGCCAGGTAAAGAATAGCTGAAGATATCAGGTTCGGAGTCTGTTATCAATTCTTTTCTCGCTACCGTACCATCAAAGACTGTTTGAAAGTAGTCGTTTACAGTAGGGTTATTGGCTTCCGGGCCATTGTAATATCCTGCTCTGAGGGATTTACCGGGATATGTATATTCCAGAAAGTCATCATAGCATTTGACTGTTCGTGAAATAACACCTCCGGCATTGAGTGCCCAGCCTAAACCAACCCATGAAGCTTCCTGGTCCATTCTGATTCCTGATGCATGGTAGTTTAGAGATATAGGCAGTTTGTAGCCATCTATATTAATCTCATATAAAGGTATAGATATATCCGGAACTCCTGTGTAATAAGATACCGGATAATCTGAGAAGATAGCTAATGAGCTTGCATTAGGAGATACAGGGACATATCCCGGTAAAGTGCTTCTGTAATCGTCTCCCAGACTCATTAAACTGATTCTGGTAGAATCGTTTGAGTTGATTGGCGCTGGATGTATAGTCTGTCCGTAACTTGCATGGAAAGAAGCGGATAGACACATGATGATGAAGAGTAAACCTCTTCTTAAATGTGATATATTCATAAATTTCTTATTCTTTAAATTAAATAGTTCAGTTTCTTTGAATGTTAGTTGGTTTAGAATTCCGCAAGCCGGCATTGTTGGCCTGGCTTGCGGAAAGGGTAACTTTTAAGGTTTTACAGCGTCATCGCATTTGCTCCCAACGCTCCCGCAATAGCCGAAGCCACCGCGATAACCACTTTCAGGATCATATCCCATACTGATTTCTTGATTGCCATAGTTTCACACCTCCTTTCGTGTTCTCTTTTTGAATGATTTCATGCTCTGAATAAGAATCAGAGTTCTTTTTCCACTTCGAAGCACGGGCATACCTTTATCCACTCCTCCGGTTCCACTACCCCGTTCCCGTTCAGGTCCGGACTAAGGTCATGGTGTCCGCAGACATAGCTCTTTCTGAAGCGCTTCAACAGCTGGTGCACCAGCAGGCGAAGCGCACTTTTTTGTTCCGGTGTACGGGTATCTGCAGGATGTCCGTTGCAATCCAGTCCACCCTCATAGCAGATGCCTATCGAGTGGGTGTTGTGCCCTTTGGCATGTACCCCTATCTGTTCCAGGGGGCGGGTGGGGACGACGGTGCCATCCTTGCGGATGTAATAGTGATAACCGATGCCATGGAAGCCACGGCGGCGATGTTCTGATTCCAGATTCTCTGTGGTAAGGGCATGATCCGCCCTGGTGGCGCTACAATGCACCACAATTAAGTTGATACTTCTTATGTGTTTCTGATTGAATAGTTTAGTTGATAAAAATAAGTAACTTACCGGTAAAAAAAGAAATAGTTTAGTTAGTCTGTAATGGTTTAGTTCCGTGTACGTGTTTGCATTGTATCTTTAACCCAGCGGATCGTCCTCTATGCCCCGTCACCGCCGGAACCACCATTACCGGAGCCACCGCCGGAACCGCCTGCCTGACTTGTTCCGTAGGGAATACATTTCACTCCGGTCACCATCGAACGGGTAGCTACGGTACGGTCCGGATTCTTGGTGTAGCAAGGCAGGAAGCGCACGGTCATGGTGGCTTGTGCAGCCGATACCTTGTCGGCGCTTTCCACGCCTTTGCCGTTCGACTTCATGGTCATGCGAAATGTGCCGAAGCCGTCCAGGGTTACACTTTCCGAGGATTGCAGGTGAGTGGTCAATACCCTCACCAGGTTGTCGATAACATTTTTCGTGTCGCCTTTGGAGAGGGAAGAGTATTCTGCAATCTCCTGGGCAATCTGGTCTGTTGACACGTTGCCTTTCAGCACGACGCGCGGATAGAATAGTTTTTTGCCGTCCTTATTTGCCAATATGGATTGGGCTGTTTTGTAAAGTACTGCCATAATTTAGTAAAGTTTTAAATGTGTTGATGGATGATTTGTTGTTTGTGTCTTAAGCTTAACCACATTGCAAAGATAAGCCTTATTATGTGAACTAAAAAATAAAAAAGGCCGTTTTTCTTCATGAATTTCAGCCTGTGCTATTCACGTTTCGTGGCTTCCTTTTGCTTGATACATAAACTCAATAGATATCTTCCGGGCTGCCGTATTTTGCCGTGACTTTCCCGCAGATCGAAGAATCCCTTCCATATGGGATGCCCGATAATGCCGAAGTTACTCTTCAGGACAAGGACATATTGCTCTTGCGGAGGAATATGAAACTGTCGGAGATTGAAAATAAGACCGTCCGGATTGCGATCCAGGCCGTCAGCCGGCGGTTGCAGGCGAGTCACGTCTTCATCGGTCCATTCCCTCCGGTGAGGCTTGTCGTTACCGGATGTAGTTTGTGTGTGAACGCCGGGAGCTCCCCCGGAAGAAATTAATTCCTCCTCCTCTTCCTCCGCGGACATTTCGTCCGCGTTCTGAGTTCCCCCGGCGGGGGAACTATTGAGGAGGGGTTTTTCTATTCTATGCTGTGCTATGCTATTCTGTGCTATGCTATGTGTACCGGATGTTACATTTTCGGGCTTAATTGTTACACTTTCGCCCTTGGATGTTACATTTTCAACTTCAGACTCCGTGTTCTGTTCTGTGAATGAATCGGGAGCGTCGTCAATGAGATTATACCGCTTTTCTATTGCGGAAGATTTCCGGCGTTTGGTACTGAAAAGGTATTGCCTTTGTATCTCGCTGCTGGTGAGTATGCCGAACTCGTTGAAGAGCCCGGGATGGAAGATGCCGTATTCGGCAGCAAGGGTAAGGATGCGTTTTACGTCACCGGCTGTTTGGTTATAGAGGCTTGTGGAGATGTCTTCGTAGAAGAGTTCGTCTGCACGGACGTAGTAACCCTCTCCGCCGTAGATGCAGGAGAGGGCGCCAAATAATGTGGCAAGTGAGCCTTCGCCTTCGCGCTTCATAATGCGGCGTACCAGGCGGTTTTGCATGAAGTCTATATCGATGGGGAAATAATCGAGTCCCCGTTTTTTATTCTACACATGTGTTTGGGTGTTTAGTTTTTAGTAAAAAATGAATTAATCTATAGCTATTTCTCTAAGACTCCTCCGTTTCCGGGCTATACTTTCTCTTACCACTTGGCGGGCGTGGAGAATGAGGGTCATACGGAGACTGTAGTCATTGGTTTCGGTTATCACGGGGTAGCTGCGTGTATCATTTACTATCTGTGTATGATGGTAGCGTTTCCTGCAGGTTGCCTTGCGGCATTCTTTGCAGTAATTATCCGGACTCTGTGTACGTTTGTTGATGTAGAAGGCTTCAAGTGGGAGTTTCTTCAGGCAGCATCCGCAGGTGCGGAGAGATTTTTTGTTTTTTTGTTCCATAAATGAGTATAATTTAGATGACTTGATTTAGTTTCTTGGATCTATATATCTGTCGTGCTGGATCTATATACCTGATGTGTTGCATCTTTATGTCCTGTGTGTCGGATCTATATATCCTGTACATTGGATCTATATGCCTGATATGGAGACTCTCTACTTTTTGGTTTAAAAGATTGGCTTTTCATAATTTGATTGCATTTATTTGCGTTTCAAAAACAAAATGATTATTTTCTCTCTTGCAAATATATTAGATTTTAATATAGCAAACAAATAGTTTTAGATATTAATTTTATGAAAATACGTAAGTGCATGTCAATGAGGTATCAATGTAATCTGATTTATTTACATTGATAAGTTTAGAAGGGAAAAAGGAATGTTTTGTGTGGTGCAGGGAAGATTATACCTCGCTTGGGCGCAATCCGAATGATCTGCAACTCATCTTCTCGACTTTTACTTCCCACACTTTTACGTTGCGCACAGCAGGTTCGCTGTATTTGAATTCATCGCTCGTATATTGTTGCATGATGATGTCGAGTATACGTCGCTTTTCGTCCATATCTTCGATGAAACGGACGTTTCCGTGGCACATCACGCTACGCGACTTCATGCTGTAGCTACATGCCACCTGGCGGTGCATGTATACCAGCTCGTGTCCTTCGCAGAAGGTGATGCAAACGCGCGGGTGGCGTTCTGCCATTGCTACTTTGCCGCCTTCGGGACCGGAATGCAGATAGATGATGCCGTCCCGGTAAGCAAAGTTCATGGGGACTACGTAGGGATTACCTTCCGGATCGGTGATACCTACCGTACAGTAAGGGCATTTGCGGATGATTGCTTCAATCTCCGCTGTGTCGGTGATTGCGATTGTCTTCATAGGGCTGAATAGGAGTTTTATTCGGCGCAAAGGTAATCATTTTATTCACAAACGCCAGCCGGCGGTTGAAGAAGCGTGCGAAAAGCCCGACAATCAATGCGGCGATGATCGTGCCTTCGCATACTCCCTCTATGGTTCCGGCTAATAGCAGGGAAGCTGCACAAGCCAGAAGTGCCAGTGTGGTGTCGAAGCCGATTTTGGTAATTCCGAATTCTTTTCCGGTGCGCAGGGTGATGGCTTTTACAAAGGCTTCACCGGACAGCATCACTACATTGGCTATCGCTTCCATACTCACTCCCAGTCCGAGTATGGCGCAGCCGGTCACCAGTGATAGAATCTGTGAAGCGTATCCCGCAGGGGTGAAACCCGACAGCAGTGCCATCGAACAGTCTATGAAGAAACTGAAAAGTATCGCTACGGGGATTTGCAGAAATTGTTCTTTCCTGAAATCCTTTTTCAGCAGTGCTATTTGTCCGGCTATCAGCACGGCGTTCAGCAACAGCGTGAATTGCCCCAGTGTAATGGGGAATTTCAGACTGAGCGTATAGGGAAGACTCGATATAGGTGAGGAACCCAGATTTGCTTTAATAATCAGACTAATACCGAATGCATTTACAAATAAACCCGCGATGAAAAACAGATAACGGGCTGTTAATTCTCTTTTTGCCATTTTATTATACAATTTTGAGGGACGAGTTGATAAGGGAACCAGTTGACGAGGGAACCAGGGGACAAGGAGACAAGGTTCCATGCGGCATAGAAGCATTGCGCAGCCCCTCGTCCCCTTGTCAACTGGTTCCCTCGTCAACTGGTTTCCTTCAATTCTCGCTGCAAAGTTACGGCAACTATCTACCGTTTCACGGTTCAAAAATCGAAGCAGGTTGTTCAAAATGTGGGATTTTCTTGTGCCAGAGCCTTTCAGATGCTATCTTTGTACTTCAAAAACGGAACTTTATGAGTGAAGAATACCTGTTCCATACCCGTCGCCGGACGGATCTTCTTTCCTATCCCAGCAGGGCGGAGAAGGGAGAATTTCTGTTTTGTCTGCAGGGAGAGGTGCAGATTTACATTAACCAGCAGAAGTATGCGCTGTCTGCCGGAAGTGTGATACTGGTATTTCCCGGACAGATTACGCTTTATAAAGATGCTACAGAAGATTTGGAACTGACGGTCTTTGCCTTTTCCAGTCAGTTCAGGCATGAGATTTTCTATTCGTTGCCTTCGGATAAGGTGTCTTTTATGCGCGAGCATAATTACAGTTCATTCCAGGGTGAGGAATGGGACGGAGTGCGAAATCACTATCTGGAACTGTTACGCCGGAAGTCTGCGGACGATGGGAATGTGTACCAGCGCGAACTGATTGTTTATTGTTGCCGGATGCTATTTTATGAGATTTGCAAT
>Ga0192245_10026_pt1 | contig 73800 bp, 44 predicted proteins | sample Koala_Koa27_M3_FD_131238 | JGI IMG/M metagenome (GOLD analysis project Ga0192245, IMG submission 131238) | Enriched cells from koala feces incubated with labeled cellulose particles, San Francisco Zoo, California, United States - Koala_Koa2-7_M3 ...
ACATTTGACTGAGCCGTTTATAGGCTTGGTCATAATCACCTATGGCAGCATATACCCAGGATGAATATTCGTAATAATCACAAATCAATTCTTTGGCGCCAATATTGCGGGCATATTCATAGGCCTTTTGCAGAGCTTCCAGAGCTTTGGAGTATTGCTCACCAAAATAATATTGTTTGCCCATATTGTTGTAATTCTCTCCCAACGACCATTGTGCATCCAGATTTTTATTGATAGCTATGGCTTCCTGGATGAGAGATAGTTTCTTTTCCGTATCTCCCTGATATAGACATAAATTATTCAGGTTGGTAGCAATTTCTTTTAAGTTTCGTTGGGCACGGTTGATAGTCAGTGCCCGTTGAAGGAATCTTTCAGCTACCAGAAATTCATCGAGTAGGTAATGCATGATTCCACGCTCATTATAACATCCTGCCACCGAGGCCGAATCTCCTAAGGACTTGAAAATAGAGGTTGCTTTATCATTCAGTTCTATTCCTTTGTTATAATCGCCCAACTTGCTATATACACGTCCCATGAGTGAATAGAGTTGGGCCGTTTGTCGTTTGTTTGCCGGATTGATATATCTCTGTGTATCATATAAATTTTTGATACTTAAATCGAAGTTGCCCAACAGTTGTTCAGCTTGGCAATAGAGTATCATAGCTTGTGCGCGGGTTTCATTGGGCTCGTCTTCAGGAAATAAGACAGCCGCCTGGGCTGCATAGTATGATGCTTGCTTGGGATTACTGAACAGGGCGTTTTGAGCTTGCTCCAGTAAAGTCTGGGCTTGTTTGTTATCTTGAGCCTGTAAGGGGGTCGTGGTTAATAGGAAAACTGTAGATAGTAGATATAGTGCTTGCTTCATAGTATATTGTTGTTTCTGCAAATGTAATTATTTTCTTTTAAAAGTCCGGTTTGCTTTCAAAAAGATTTATCTTTGTGGCTCTAAATTAATGCTATATGCTATTGCCTTATTTGAATGAAGATCTGATTGAAGCCGGTTGTGATGAAGCCGGTCGTGGTTGCCTGGCAGGTGCTGTGTATGCTGCTGCTGTGATTCTTCCAAAAGATTTCAAGAATGAACTACTGAATGATTCCAAACAGTTGACGGAACACCAGCGTTATGCTTTGCGCGAAGTGATTGAGAAAGAAGCACTGGCGTGGGCGGTAGGTATCGTATCTCCCGAAGAAATCGATAAGATTAATATTCTGAACGCTTCTTTTCTAGCCATGCACCGTGCGGTGGATCAATTGAAAATGCGTCCGCAACATCTTCTTATCGATGGCAACCGTTTTAAGAAATACCAGGATCTTCCGCATACTACAGTAATTAAAGGTGATGGCAAATATCTCTCCATAGCAGCAGCTTCCGTACTTGCCAAAACCTATCGTGACGACTACATGAACCGGCTTCACGAAGAATTTCCGTATTATGATTGGGATCATAATAAAGGCTATCCTACAAAGAAACACCGCACAGCTATTGCCGAACGCGGAACTACGCCTTATCACCGCATGACATTCAATCTGTTGGGTGACGGGCAGTTAGCACTTGATTTTAAGTGACTATTTTATCGTTAAAACCACTTAATCTTTCTGAACCAGATAAATGTACCTGCCGACAGTATTACGGAGATTAGGATAATGAATATGAAAGCATATGGAAAACCTTCCAGATGAATATCCACATTCATACCATAGAAGCTGGCTATCAGTGTGGGTATCATAAGCGTGATGGAAAGGCTCGTCATGCGTTTCATGATAGCGTTGACGTTATTGGAGATAATAGAAGCAAAAGCATCCATCATTCCAGTAAGAATGTCACTGTAGATATTTACAGTATTGTATGCCTGCTTTAATTCAATGATTACATCTTCCAATAGTTCCATGTCCAGATAATCAGTGTCCTGAAAGATGTTTTTCAAGCGGCCGATCATCACTTCATTACCACGGATGGAAGTATTGAAGTAGACAAGAGTCTTCTGCAACTTCATCAGACGAAGCAAGTCTTCGTTGCGGATACTCTTTTCCAGTTCTTTTTCCGCATTGGCAACGTCATTATTGATTTGTTTCAGATACTTCAAAAACCAGACAGCAGAAGAATAAATCATCCGCAGAATTAAATCCAGTTTATTGTTGACTACGATACTTTTGCGCCGTGTATGCTGGATGAAGTCAGAAATAAGTTCGGTTTTGTGGTAACATACCGATACGATAATCTCATTATTGGTAATGATACCTATGGGCACAGTGATAAAAGGAATGCCGTGCTGACTGCTCTGCATAGGAATACGCAGAATGGTGAGCAACCAGTTACCTTCTGTTTCCGTACGCGGGCGTTCGTCCGCATCGGCTATATCTTCTAAAAATGATTCGGGAACTTTCAGTTCCTGAGTGAGAAAGTCAAAATCATTGTCATCGGGACATTCAACGTTTACCCAGCTATTGGGCATCCATTGTGGCTTTTCCATAAAGCCGGCTTCAGAGTAAAGATACGTTCTCATCGTAATGGCCTCCTTTCTTTAGGGACGAACCGAGGCATTGCGAGCAACGTCTCCGTTCGCTTTAATTATAAATACTATTGCACGTTCGTGGGTTTGAATCGTCCATATTTCTTGTTTTTTGTTTTTTTAAAGCGTGGCAAAAGTACATAAATCATTTGAAACAGTACGCTTTAACCATGCTTTTTTGTACCTTTGCAGCCGGAAAAATCGTTCTCTCTTTAAAGAACGTTTTTGCAGAGGTTAAAGATTGTACATTTAAAATCAATTAATATTATGAGTAAGAAAGCCCTTTTAATGATTCTTGATGGCTGGGGTATCGGCGATCAGGATAAAGACGATGTGATTTTCAATACACCTACTCCGTACTGGGACAGTCTGCTGGCTACATATCCTCATTCAGAGCTTCAGACAAGCGGTGAGAATGTAGGTTTGCCTGACGGTCAGATGGGTAACTCGGAAGTAGGTCACCTCAATATCGGTGCCGGACGTATCGTATATCAGGATCTGGTAAAGATTAACCGCGCATGTGCCGACAATAGCATTCTGAAGAATCCGGGAATTGTTTCTGCTTTCTCTTATGCTAAAGAAAACGGTAAGAATATTCACTTCATGGGATTGACTTCCAATGGTGGTGTTCACAGCTCATTCGACCACTTATTCAAGCTTTGCGATATTGCTAAAGAATATGGTGTGGACAATACTTTCGTTCACTGTTTCATGGATGGTCGTGATACTGACCCGAAGAGTGGCAAGGGCTTTATTGAGCAACTGACTGCACATTGTGAAAAGTCGGCAGGCAAGATTGCTTCTATCGTAGGCCGTTTCTATGCAATGGACCGTGATAAACGTTGGGAACGTGTGAAGGTAGCTTATGATTTGCTGGTAAACGGTGAAGGTAAAGTTGCCACTGATATGGTTCAGGCTATGCAGGAGTCTTATGACGAAGGTGTAACGGATGAATTCATCAAGCCGATTGTAAATGGTAACTTCGATGGAACGATTAAAGAAGGTGATGTAGTTATCTTCTTCAACTATCGTAACGACCGTGCAAAAGAGTTGACAGTAGTGCTGACTCAACAGGATATGCCTGAACAGGGTATGCATATTATTCCGGGCTTGCAGTATTATTGTATGACTCCGTATGATGCATCATTCAAGGGTGTACATATCCTTTTCGATAAAGAAAATGTTCAGAATACATTGGGCGAATATCTGGCAGCTCAAGGCAAAACTCAATTGCACATTGCTGAAACAGAGAAGTATGCTCACGTAACTTTCTTCTTCAACGGTGGTCGTGAAACTCCGTATGATGCTGAAGAACGTATCTTGGTTCCGTCTCCGAAAGTAGCTACTTATGACCTGAAACCGGAAATGAGTGCTTACGAGGTAAAGGATAAATTAGTAGAAGTTATTAACACTCAGAAGTTTGATTTCATTGTTGTGAACTATGCAAATGGTGATATGGTAGGACATACCGGTATCTATGACGCCATTGAGAAAGCAGTGAAAGCTATCGACGAATGTGTGAAAGATACCGTAGAAGCAGCTAAAGCTAACGATTATGAAGTTATTATCATTGCTGACCACGGTAATGCAGATCATGCACTGAACGAAGATGGTACTCCGAATACTGCTCACTCTTTGAATCCGGTTCCTTTTGTATATGTAACGGAGAATAAGAATGCTAAAGTCGAGAATGGTGTTTTGGCAGATGTTGCTCCTTCCATTCTGCATATCCTGGGCATGGCACAGCCGGCTGATATGACAGGGAAAGACTTAATTAAGTAAGTAGTAGTCTACAATAGTCAATAAAAGAGATGTTTCAAGAGAATTAATACTCTTGGGGCGTCTCTTTTTTTTGTATTTCAATGGCTATCCTTCTTTCTAAAAGGTTATCTTTGCAGATAATACACGCAATTGATGGAATGAAACTACTTATATTATTATTGATATTTGTCTTGCCCGGACTACCATCATCTCTTTGTGCGGAAGAGGTAATAGTGGATAGCTTGTATTGGCAAAATGCTGAACAGAAGATGGGGGAGGGAGAATACGAAGATGCCGCCCATTTGTATAGTAAGATGATAGTGATAGGTGACTCCTTGTTTCGTGTGTATGCCGGTGAGCGTGTGGAAGATATGCGTAAAGATTATCCCATCGATGAACTGGAGTTGCAAAACAGTACACAGCAAAAGCATATATTACAGCTTTCTTTTATAATAATCTTATTCCTTGCAGTCTCTTTATTGGGTGGTTTCTTCTATCTGAAGAAGGTAGGGAAGAAGTTACTTCATTCCAAGGATGAACTCCAGAAAGCTAAGTTTTTGGCGGAAGAATCCATTCGTAATAAGAGTTTGTTCCTTTCCAATATGAGTCATGAAATCAAGACTCCACTGAATGCATTGGCAGGTTTTTCGGAGGTGTTGACTACACCGGGAATTGATGAGGCTACCCGTACACAGTGCAATGATGTAATTCAACTGAACTCGGAATTGCTGCTTAAATTGATCAATGATGTCGTGGATATTTCATGTCTGGATGTAGCGAATATGAAGTTCAGTATCACTACACATGAGGTTGTAGTTCTTTGCCGCAATGTGGTGAAGATGTTGGATAATATCAAACAGACATCGGCTGATATTCGTTTTGAAACAGAATTGGCTTCATTGGAGATAGAGACAGATCAGGGACGTTTGCAGCAAATGTTGGTGAACTTACTGGTTAATGCTACTAAGTTTACGAAAGAAGGAAGTATCACACTTGCATTACGCTTGGATGAAAAGGGCTTTGCCGAGTTCTCGGTGACAGATACCGGCTGTGGTATTCCTCTTGAAAAGCAAAGCACGATCTTCGGTCGGTTTGAAAAACTAAATGAGGGAGTGCAAGGTACAGGCTTGGGGTTGTCCATCTGCAAACTGATTATTAAACGATTGGGAGGTGAAATTTGGGTAGATTCCGGTTATACTGCCGGTGCCAGGTTTGTATTTATTCATCCTTTAAAGCAGGAGATGGTACGATGAAAAAGCTGGTTTTTATATTGCTTTGTGTGGTCAGTTCAATGTCGTTTGCTGCTACTCAGGATACGGACGATAAGCATTTGCGTGATAGTATCTTCCAGATTTATCAGTCAATGCCTGTAGATACTGCCCGGACACAATTTCTGAAAGATGTCTTTGTACGCAATATTGATAAAGATTGGTCGGCTGAATTGCTTGATTCGGCATTAACCTCTGCAATAAGCATGAAAGATGTGAAAAGCGAACTGGCACTTCGTTACGAATATTTCCGTTATTACACTTTCAGGCTGGATGGTGAAAATATGGATAAAGCATTAGCTCTGCTGAAGGAAGTTTGTTATCGCTGTAAGCTATATGATAATTACTTCTCTGCATTACATTACATGATTCAACTTAAGGGAAGCAGAGGTGATACGGAATCAGCGATTCTCGAATCTCAGAAGATGCGTGAAGAGGCTATTCGCCTGAAAGACAGTCGGGGCGTATTTCTGTCTTATGTGACAGAGGGTAAAGCGTATGTGTTTGCCCGGAACTACGAAAAAGCGATTGAATGCTATAAAAAAGCAGTGGAGTTAACTTCACTTTCCACGGAGGATGAGCTAATGGTTCATCAATATTTAACGAGTGCTTATTATTTGTTTAATAAATATCCTGAAATGATAGCGGAATTGGAGACTCAACGGAGAATCATTGATGGTATCATAAAGGAGCAGCCTGCGATGCTTGATTCTTATAGGGGTAAAATCTTGGAAATAGAATTAATGTATTGTAAAATTTATCTGGCTGTTGAGGATGCTCCTAATCTGAAGAAGCATCTGGATGAAGCTGCAAAGTTCTACAATGATGACTCTTTTCTCTCTACTGTAATTGCTTATAATTTTTCATGGGCGGGCTATTACTATATAACGAAAGATTGGGGTAAATGTTTCCCACAATTTGAGTTGACATTGGCTGCCTTTAAAGGCACTCAGCCCATGTATGAGATGGATATACGTAGAATTATGGGAGATGCTTATGTTGATGCAGGGCGGTATAAAGAAGCTGCTGAAACATATAGAGTGGCTGTGCTGAAATGTGATTCTATCAATAAGGCTACGTTGCGTATGAATGAGGAGACTGTTCAGGCTAATTATAGGATACAGAAAGCTCTGTTAGAGAAAGAAATCGGCGCAAAGCGTTTTTGGCAGATAGCAGTAGGCGGTGCATCTTTATTTGTAATTTTACTTGTTTGGGGAGTATTGCGTGTATCCCGGATTTATCGGGAACTGGCAAAGTCGGAGCATGAAATGCGTGAGTCGTATGCTGTAGTTAAAGCAGCTGATAAGATGAAAGAAGTCTTTCTTCATAATATCACGAATGAAATTCGTGGGCCTCTTAACTCAGTTGTGACACTTTCTGATTATCTTTGCCAAAGAAATGATCTGACCATGGAACAGCAGCAGGAATATGCAACGATTATCCGGCAAAATTCTGAGCAGTTGATCAATTTGATATTTAATATTCTTGATCTTTCACGTTTGGAATCAGGCATGATGAAGTTTAATGTGCAAGAGTATGATATGGTGCAGTTGTGTAAGGATGCCAAGATGAGAGTGGAATTGGAGGAGGGGAATTCTGTTCAACTCGATTTTCTTACTGACTTGAATACCCTGTTGGTGCAAGTGGACACTGCCCGTTTCCTGAAGTTGCTTTCTTCTGTTCTGATGCCACCAAAGAGGAGTAAAGAGCAGTATACAATAGAATATACTCTGTTCTATAACGGTGTGGATGAATTGAAGATAGTGGTTACAAACAGTCCGCTGCTCATGGATGCAGAAAACGAAAGAGAACGTGAAATTCAGCATGCCATAAACCGCTTGTATCTGGAAACCTTTCAGGGTGGTTATCAGTTATGTGAGGAAGATGGTAAACAGTTGATTATAATAACATATCCTATAAAATAAGAGAAAAATATGATACAAATAGGTGACGTAGTAGTCAGTTTTGATGTGCTGCGTGAAAAATTTATATGTAATCTGGATGCTTGTAAGGGTGCTTGTTGTATTGAGGGAGATGCCGGGGCTCCGGTAGAACTGGATGAAATCGAAAAGCTGGAGGAGGTACTTCCTGAGATTTGGGAAGAACTTGCCCCGGAGGCACGTGCCATTATAGAGAAACAAGGTGTTGTATATACCGACTGTGAGGGAGATTTGGTAACTTCCATTGTAAACAACAAAGACTGTGTTTTTACTTGTTATGATGAGAAAGGATGTTGTTATTGTGCCATAGAGAAAGCTTACCGGAACGGAAAGACAGACTTCTACAAACCAGTTTCCTGCCATTTGTATCCGATCAGGGTCGGGAATTACGGAGTTTATAAAGCAGTGAACTATAACCGTTGGAATGTGTGCAAAGCCGCCGTATTGCTGGGTCAGAAAGAGAATCTGCCGGTATACAAGTTCCTGAAAGAACCATTGATACGTAAGTTCGGTGAAGACTGGTATGCTGAGCTGGAATTGGTGGCAGAAGAGATGAAGAAACAGAATATGTTGTAGATATCATATAGAATCCGCCTCATGAAGCGAAGTAAATCGTCTCGTGAGCTGAAAAAATCCGTCCTGTGAGGTGAAAATATCTATCCCGCGGGACGGATTTTTCTATCTCGTGAGATGAAAAAGAAAAACGCCGGGCAACAGGATTTTCCTGTCCGCCCAGCGTTTCTTCGTTGTAAGATGTGAGGTTGGTTAATAAAAACGTGTTATTCAGTGACTATCCACTAATGGTTAATCATTAATCACTGTTTTTCTTATGCATCGATATTTGCATACGTTGCATTCTTTTCAATGAATTCGCGGCGTGGGCCAACGTCTTCGCCCATCAGCATAGAGAAGACGTAGTCTACTTCAGCGGCATTCTCAATGCTTATCTGCTTCAACATACGGTGTTCCGGGTTCATAGTTGTACTCCACAACTGTTCCGGGTTCATTTCACCCAAACCTTTGTATCGTTGTGTGTGTACGGCACTTTCTGATCCACCTCCATATGTATCGATAAACTTCTGGCGTTGTTGATCCGTCCAGCAATATTCCTCCACTTTACCTTTCTTACAGAGATAGAGGGGTGGGGTAGCAATATACAGATACCCGTTCTGAATAATTTGCGGGAAGTAACGGAAGAAGAGTGTCATGATCAGTGTGTCGATGTGAGAACCATCGACGTCGGCATCGGTCATGATGATAACCTTCTTGTAACGCAACTTATCGATATTTGCTTCCTTGCCGTCTTCAGTGTTTACGCCGAAACGAATACCCAGCGCCTGGATGATATTGTTTACTTCGTCACTTTCGAACGCCTTGTGCCACATGGCCTTTTCTACGTTCAGAATCTTACCACGAAGCGGTAGAATAGCTTGGAATCTGCGATCACGACCTTGTTTTGCAGAACCACCTGCCGAGTCACCCTCGACGAGGAACAATTCGCATTCATCCGCATCCTTACTTGAACAGTCAGCCAGTTTACCAGGCATACCGCCACCGGACATCGGTGATTTACGTTGTACGGATTCGCGTGCCTTACGTGCGGCAACACGTGCCTGGGCAGCCAGAATCACTTTGTCTACCACCATCTTCGCTTTTTTCGGATGCTCTTCCAGGTAGTAGTTCAGAGCTTCACCTACAGCTTGGTCTACGGCTCCCATCACTTCGCTGTTTCCGAGCTTCGTCTTGGTCTGGCCTTCAAACTGAGGTTCTGCCACCTTGATGGAGATTACAGCCGTCAGACCTTCACGGAAGTCATCACCTGCAATTTCCACTTTAGCTTTCTCCAACATCTTGTTATCATCGGCATATTTTTTCAGCGTACGGGTCAGTGCACGACGGAAACCTGCAAGGTGTGTACCACCTTCGATGGTATTGATGTTGTTTACATAAGAGTGGATATTTTCGTTATAAGACGTATTGTACATGATAGCCACTTCCACCGGTGTACCTTGTTTTTCTGTGTTGATGTAGATAACATCATTTACCAGGTGTTCACGGGAAGAGTCGATGTAGCGAACGAATTCTTTCAGACCTTCTTCTGAATAGAATACTTCCATCTTTGCATTGTTCTCTTCATCTTTTACGCGAAGGTCGGTCAAGGTAATCTTGATACCGGCATTCAGGTAAGCCAACTCGCGCATGCGGGTGGCGAGGATTTCGTAATTATAAACCGTTTCAGTGAAGATCGTATTGTCCGGCCAGAATTGCTGACGCGTACCTGTAATATCACTTGTGCCGATTTCTTTCACCGGATACAACGGATGACCACATTCATATTCCTGTTGGTAGATCTTTCCGTTACGGAAAACCTGTGTAGTCATGTGGGTAGACAGAGCGTTTACACAGGATACACCTACACCGTGCAAACCGCCGGATACTTTGTAAGAACCCTTATCGAATTTACCACCGGCATGCAGTACGGTCATAACTACTTCCAGGGCTGACTTCTGTTCCTTTTCGTGGAAGTCAACCGGAATACCACGTCCGTTGTCTTGTACGGTGATAGAGTTGTCTTCGTTGATGGTTACTTCAATGTGGTCACAATAGCCGGCGAGAGCTTCGTCGATAGAGTTATCCACAACTTCATAAACCAGGTGGTGAAGTCCTTTCGTACTAATGTCACCAATATACATTGCGGGGCGCTTTCTAACGGCTTCCAAACCTTCCAGAACCTGGATGTTTTCGGCTGAATAGTTCCCGCTATTGGAGTTAATCTGTTCTTCAGTCATAATCTAATTTCCTTATTCAAATAACAGAGCAAATATAGTGAAAATTCGTGAGATACGAAACTAAACCGAGTGATAAATTTCATTCGTTTACAGCTTTTTAGCTTCTTCCGAAAGGCGTTTGGAATAGGAGAGATAAATATGTCATATACAGAAAAGGTCGGACTAAAAAGTCCGGCCTTCCGATATTTCTTTTGTGTAAAATTAATTAGCTTATCCTAGCTTATTAATGTAAAGAGCCAACTTAGACTTCAAGTTGCTTGCTTTGTTCTTGTGGATCACATTGGTTTTAGCCAATTTGTCCAACATCTTAGTTATACCCGGATACATTGCAGTAGCTTCTGCCTTGTCGGTTGTAGAACGAAGCTTTCTAACAGCATTTCTCATGGTCTTACCATAATATCTGTTGTGAAGTCTTCTAGTCTCTTTTTGTCTGATTCTTTTCAGTGATGATTTGTGATTTGCCATCTTGACTAATCTTTTTTTAATTCGTTTATTTTTTTAATTGTAGCCCGTGGGGGAATCGAACCCCCCTTTCAAGAATGAAAATCTTGCGTCCTAACCGATAGACGAACGGGCCATCCTTTGGTGAGCATTTCTGCTCTTGCAGAGAGATTATCTCTCGTTTGCGGTTGCAAATGTAGGGACTATTTTTGAATTGGCAAAATAATCATGAGAAAAAAAATAAGGGAATATGTCGGGTTTATTCTGCTATTTGTGGCTTATTATCTGAATATCAGTAGAATAAAAGCTTTCATTTTTTTACTTGTCTGCCTGCATTTTTTTATTTATCCGTGTTTTATCCCTGCTGTTTCCGTCTTTTTTCGTAGTTTTGTTACCGGATTGAAACCAAAATAGTAAGTGCGGATGTTACAGAAAACGCTGGGGATTGTGCTGCATACCCTGAAATATAACGATACTTCCCTTATTGCAGACATTTATACAGAGGTGGTCGGGCGTGCTTCGTTCATCGTAAAGATTCCCCGTTCGCGAAAGGCTGCGGTGAAGCCGGTATTGTTCCAACCATTGGCTTTGGTGGAACTGGAAGCTGATTTCCGTCCGAATGCCAGTATATATAAGATAACGGAAGCGAAGTCTTTCTATCCGTTTTCTTCTATTCCTTATGACCCGTATAAGTCTTCCATTGCACTTTTCCTGGCGGAATTTCTCTATCGGGCAGTGCGTGAGGAGGCTGAAAATCATCCGTTGTTTGCTTACTTGCAGCATTCTATCATTTGGCTGGATGAGTGCCGTGATAATTTTGCCAACTTCCATTTGGTATTTCTGATGCGCTTATCCCGTTTCCTGGGATTGTATCCTAATCTGGAAGATTATCAAAAAGGCGATTATTTTGATATGCTGAATGCTTGTTTTACTCCTTTGCGACCGCAACTCCATTCTTCCTATATACTTCCGGAGGAAGCCTCACGGTTGATAATGCTGATGCGCATGAATTATGAAACAATGCATCTTTTTGCCATGAACCGCGCCGAACGTACTCGCTGCCTTACAATAATGAATGAATATTATCGACTCCACTTGCCTGACTTCCCCGTATTAAAGTCTCTTGAGGTGTTGAAGGAGCTCTTTGATACGGATTAATAAATCCTTTGACGCGGAACAATAAGCCCTTTCCTGCATATCTTACTGACCCTTGATGCAAAAGATACCATCTTTCACTGTAAAAGATGCCATCTTTTGCATGAGATTAAGCAGGGATGTGTAAGAGATGTGTTAGGGATATGGGGAGGCCCCCTGGACATGGTGCGTTTTATCTTCTGTGAAAGGTAGGATACTTGTTATTGAAGCGGAAGCCGATACCCATCATCAGATAATTCGGGTCACTGAAGTTCTTCAGGTTATACCCGATATGCAGATAAGAACTGCGGGTCATCTCTACTTTGAGTGTCAATACCTGGTAGATACCTTTATGGTCACCGCCACCGTGCAGCACATTGGCCCCGATGCCCACACCTACTGTGAAGTAAGGCATTACATATTCTGCACGTCCGGAAATACCTAAAGCTAACTGTTTTTCCAATGAAGGCTTGTAGCATTCATTGCCGTTTCCAGGGATGGTATAGACATTGGAACTGGCATCATATACGCCATCCAGTGATACACCTGTGCGGAATTTATATCCGATGTTATACATAGGTGCGAAATTGAAACCAAGCACAGTATAGGCATCTGGTGAAGCAATTTGTCCGCTTCCTACCCATACTCCTTTCCGTCTCCATGAACCGAACAGGGTTAAGTCGTAGCTGAGGTATCGTGAGAACTTTGGAATAGGAGCTTGATATAGAGGCTTGGTGAGTGCATCTTTAGGTCTGTTGAAGTTGTAGATAACCCCTACTTTTAGGCCCATTGTATTGAGGCCGGCATTGGGAAATTTAGTATTACCATTGGAGAAATGGGTACCCGTAACTCCGGCAACCAGGTCGATTTCCCGTGAAACCATCCAGTTGAATTGTATGCCCGCATTGATATAGGCATTTGCTTTCGAACCGATCACACTGTTGTGAGGGTTGGTGTAGTCATCATAGGGTTTCCATCCCAATGATAAGCCGAAGTTCCATTCGTAATTGAGTGATAGCCGCGAAGTAATACGGGCAATACGTGCTCCCTGATAGAGGTAAATGGCAATCGGATTTCCTAATTCTTCTTTGCTTCCGAAATCGTAATAGCCTAAGCCTATACCTTGGTAGGCACTACCATAAATCCGGTCGGCGCAAGTATTGGGCTTAAATTGGAATGAATATTTCAAGTGGGCTGAATAACCCCATTCGTAAGGCTTCCATTGTGAGTTATCTCCTGCCAGAAAAGAACTGGTCTGGAAAATGTATCCCGGGCGGTATTCTACTCCCAGTCTGTGAATAAAGCGTTTGGCGAAGTAACCTGTATCTGGCTTGTATCCCGGTATGCTATCTTGCGCCCGGTTCTTTGCATGAGCAACGTCAGACAAGAAAAACATTGTCCCCACAAGGACTATTAATTTCCATATCTTTATATTGCTTTTCATGATATTGTGCCAGAATTCTAGTTTTATTATTATGCGGGGATATTCCCTTAAAATGCGTGGCAAATATAACGATAGTATTTGAATTAAAAATTATGATACTCAATAAAATGCAAAAACACGGCCAATGACGGTGACAAAACGGGAGATTATCCCAGCAATTCTTTTACTTTGGCAGAAATGGCACGTCCTTCGGCAAGTCCGGCAAGTTTCTTGGAGGCAACCCCCATTACCTTACCCATATCTTTACCACTGGTTGCACCTGTTTCAGCAATAATTTCTTTCAAGGCAGCTTCCAGTTCTTCAGCTGACATTTGTTTGGGCAGATAGACCTCAATTACCTTTACCTGTGCCAGTTCTTCGTCTGCCAAGTCCTGGCGACCTTGCTGGATGTATATTTCAGCTGCATCTTTGCCTTGCTTCATGAGCTTCTGCATAATTTTCAATGCAGCGTCGTCAGTCAGAATATCGTTAGCTCCCGGAGCTGTTTTTGCTTCCAGGAATACTTTCTTGATGTTTCTCAGTGTTTCGAGAGCCACTTTGTCTTTGGCTTTCATTGCGGTTTTAATGTCTTCGCTGACTCTTTCAAATAAATCCATAAGTTTACTCTATTTCTGTTTATTACGTTATCATATGTCTTTTATCTTTCATCCGCGGATTACACCGATTACGCAGATTTAGAAAATAATCACACCTCCCAAGTCTTCACCTCCTTGTGCTTCTTCTGTAGCTATCTGTCCTTCGGTGGCGGCTTTGGTCTTGATAGTACTCAAAGTACTCTTATCGCGCAGATACGTCGGTGAACTTTCTACCATGCTGATAATGTCGGCATTGTCCAGGTCTTCCGGGTTGAAGATATAGATATGGCGACGTTTGCGGATATTTTTGCTACCGATACCACTGGCACTTTCACCATAGGCTTTGCGGATACGTTCTTTATTCTTTTCTTTTTCTTCTTCAAGCTGAAGCTGGCGTTCTTCCTCTTCCTGGCTGCGTTTTTCGAGTACGCTGTCCATACCGGGAACATCTTCCACACCGAAACCGGTGGCAAGTACGGTAATCTTAACTCTGCCTTCCAGTGTGTTGTCCATAGCTACACCCCAGATCACCTCTACGCCTTCGCGGAATTTGCTCATGAACTCGTGAATCTCGTTCATTTCTTCCATCATCAACTCAGAACTTTCGCAGAAGGATACATTCAGCATCACCTTCTTGGCATTGAAAATATCGTTGTTGTTCAGTAACGGAGAATGCAGGGCGTCGTCGATAGCTTTGGTCACACGACTTTCACCTTCGCCGAAACCGGTACTCATGATAGCCACACCACCATCTTTGAGGATGGTTTTCACATCTGCAAAGTCAAGGTTCACTGTTCCGCGCATAGTGATAATCTCGGCAATACTTTTGGCGGCAATAGACAATGTATCATCTGCCTTGCCGAAAGCATTCATGAACGTAAGGTCGGAATATATCTCGCGCAAGCGTTCGTTATTGATAACCAGCAGGGCATCTACATGTTGGGCGATACGCTCCACACCGTCCAGTGCCTGGATAATCTTCTTTTCACCTTCGAAGATGAAAGGTATGGTGACGATACCGACCGTAAGGATGTCCATTTCTTTGGCTATGCGGGCTATGACGGGAGCAGCGCCCGTACCTGTTCCGCCACCCATTCCGGCAGTAATGAATACCATTTTTGTACCGTCGTTCAGTAGCGCTTTGATTTCTTCACTACTTTCTTCGGCAGCTTCGCGGGCACGTTCGGGACGGTTTCCGGCACCTAGTCCCTCGGTGATAGAACGCCCCAGTTGTAATTTCACGGGGACGGGAGACTCTTTCAACGCTTGGTTGTCTGTGTTGCACAGAACGAACGTCACGTCGTGTATGCCTTCCCGGTACATGTGGTTCACGGCGTTACCACCACCACCACCTACACCAATCACTTTGATGATCTTCGGTGAGTCTGTCGGGAAATCGAATTGTACTATATCGTCCATGATTATAGAATTTTGAATTATGAATTATAGATGATGAATGCCTCGCGCGTCCTAACAGCGCAGCCAATTCATAACTTATAATTCATAATTTATAATTAAAAAACTTATTTCAAATCGTCATCCGAGAAAATTTCATTGGAAAGCTTGTTGAAAGTCTTTTCAAACCAGCTGGGACCTTCTTTCTTCTTTTTCTTTTTCTCTTCTTTCTCTTTACGCTCTTTCTCCTTACGTTCCCGTTCGCGACGTTCTTTCTCTTCCTTGTCACGTTGAGCCTTGGCAGCGCGGGCGGCGGCTTCCTGTTCTTTCAGGGCTTCATCATTGCCGAACATATCGACGGGTTGTTTCGGAACAGTCGTAGTTGTAACAGCGGGTTTCACTTCTTGCAGACAGCAGTTCTTATTTCCTGCTGCAAGCAGTCCGAGCAGGGTATTCTGCATACAGTCTTTCTTTAGCACATCATTGAAGCCGTGGATGCTGTTATGAACAAATTTGGCGGTCTTTACTTTATCAGCCTTGCTATGTTTACGGAACGCTTCTTCCAGGTTTTTCAGGTTGGCACCTCCACCGGTAAAAATGATACCGGATAATAGTTTATCCTCGTATCCTGACAGTTGAAGCTGGTTCCATACATTGGCAAGGATTTCCTCGGCGCGTGCATCGATGATATCATTCAATACGTTAAGTTCGATGCTTCGACCGTCCTCCAAAGTACAGACTGCGGGTGTCTCTGTTTCCTCTTCTTCGTAGAGCATATCACCGTACTTCTTTTTCAGTTGTTCAGCTTCGGCCTCTTCCATTTGCAGGGCAGTGATGTCACGGGTAATATTGTTTCCACCCAGTGGCAATACACTGAGGAAGCGGAGCATATTATTTTTATAAACCGATACGGTCGTTGTATCCGCACCGAAATCCACCAATGCACAACCCGAACGCATCTCACTTTCCGTCAGCACGGCGTTTGCCAATGCTATCGGAGCGATGAGCAGGTCGGCTATTTCTATCTTAGCCTGTTCAAAGCTGTGCTCCAGATTCTTCTTAAGTGAAGCACGGGCCACAATATTCAGGAAGTTTCCTGTGATACGCTTGCCTGCCACACCTACCGGGTCGGCTTGAAGATTATTGTCTATTTTATATTCCTGCGGGGCGACATCCAGCACACTCATGTCCATCAGGGGGACTTCGAGGTTTTCGTCGCTGATAGCGTCTACCAACTCTTGTGAGATAATCCCTTCCTCTTCCAGCACACGGCTTACCGCATTCTTTACCGTGCGCAAAGACTGTCCGCCAATGCCTACGTATACTTTGGCAATGGAGTTGTTCAACTGGCTTTCCAGCTTGTTGATGATGGAAGTCAGAGCCTGTGCGGTCTTATCAATGTTGTAGATGACTCCTTTATGGATAAAAGAAGCGGCATCTTCACGCGCATAAGCCAGCACTTGTATGCTTCCGTCACTGTTCTTCTTTCCTGCGATACCGGAAATCTTGGAAGAACTCAACTCGATAGCGGCGATAAATTCTGTTGTTGCCATATCTTTTCTATTAATTATATTTTCATTTACCATTTACAATGTACCATTTACCATTAAGATTGCACCACTACCCTACATAGCAAATTGTACATTGTAAATGGTAAATTGTACATCACTTCTCTCGCTTTGTACAGATAATCTGGTTACTAAATTCAACGCTAATGCGGGAATATTTGTTCCATCCTACCTGATTTAAACCTCTTTCATAAAAAGCTTTCATCCGTTCGAGTTTACGCTCAAAACCATTCAGCTTTCCAAGATAGATAATATGGTCGCCTACGCGAGGCACCAGTTCCACGTCTTTGTCCGACAGCACATGTATCTGTTCAATCTGTGCTTCCCAGAACTTATTATTCTGCAAAAATACACCAAACTTATATAAATCCCTCATGGCAAACGACTTTTCTACTCTTCCGGTTACTATGGCAAGGTGTGCAACACACTTTGCATCGGGTGGCATCACGGTACCTTTATTGTCCAGATAGTAGTTTTCTCCGTTCGCACTCATCACTCGCAGGATAGGGATACGTTGGCTGACTTCTACGCAAAGTTTACCACTGGGAGTCTTGTAGCATTCCACTTCATCGATAAGCGGATGTTTGGCAAGTTCCCGTTCCAGCGTTTTACTACGGATGCGATCCATTGGTTTACCAACTGGATAAATCCCTTTCTTTTCCAGAATACCTGCCACTTCCTTTTTGGTGATGAAACCCGCATAGACGGTATCTTTGATAACCAATTCCATGTCATTGCACACCTGTCCGGCAGGCTTCCGGTTGAAAGCCGAGAGAGCTACCACCAGATAGGCGATGACGAGCAGTAGGACGATAGACAATAGAATTCGTTTTAACATGGGCTATTTATTTAATAGTTTAGTGATTTCAGGGACGTAGTTGTCTATATCTCCGGCACCTAAAGTTATCAGAACTTCAATCTGCTTCTGAGATAAGAGTTCCAGTATATCCTCTTTTTTGCACATGCATTTCTCAATGCCCGGTCGCAGATTATCGTATATCAATTGGCTGGTGACACCGGGAATCGGTTGCTCACGTGCCGGGTAGATATCTACGAGAATGACTTCGTCAAGTAGCGACAGGCTGTCGGCAAATTCCTTATAGAAATCGCGCGTGCGGGTATAGAGATGTGGTTGGAAGATAGCTGTAATCTTCTTTTCCTGATACAGATCACGAATAGATTTCGCACTCTGTGCTATTTCGGCAGGATGATGGGCATAGTCGCTCAGGAATACGACTTTGTCATTCTTGATCTTGAAATCGAAACGACGGTCTACTCCGTGGAAACTTGCCATACCTTGCTTGATCTCTTCGTCTGTCGCACCGTTGAGGTGGGCGAGTGCCATGGCTGCTACGCCATTCTCTATATTGATGCTGACGGGAACACCCAGTTGGATATCATTAATACGCGTGTCGGGTGCAACAAAATCAATAAAGATCTCACCATTTCCGATACGGATATTCTCTGCGTGGAAATCTCCTTCGGTACGGGCGTAACTATAGACTTTTACACCGGCCTGCACATCAGGTTTCAAAGCGATGTCCTTGTGTATAATGAGTGCACCACCCGGCTGGATAAGCGTCGTATAATGACGAAAACTTTCCAGGTAGGCTTCTTCTGTGCCATAAATATCCAGATGGTCGGGATCTGTGGCAGTTATTACGCTCATGTAAGGTGATAACCAGTGGAATGAGCGGTCAAATTCGTCTGCCTCGATCACAGTATATGGACTGGACTGTGATAATAACAGGTTAGTACCATAATTCTTGGAGATACCTCCGAGGAATGCAGTGCAACCTATGTGTGATTGGTAAAGCAGATGCGCTGCCATTGTACTGGTAGTTGTTTTGCCATGTGTACCGGCTACACATAAGCCTTTGCTACTATGTGTGATCGTTCCTAAAACCTGTGCCCGTTTCTGAATCTCGAAACCATTGTTACGGAAATAGACTAACTCGGCATGCTCTTGCGGAACAGCCGGAGTATACACTACCAAAGTGCTCTCTGCATTCTTGCAGGCTTCAGGAATCAGACCCACATTCTCTTCGTAATGTATCTGTACTCCTTCTGCAATCAGGTGTTCGGTTAGTTCGCTTGGGGTACGGTCGTAGCCGGCAACGAGCTTTCCCTTTGATAAGAAGTAGCGTATCAGGGCGCTCATACCGATGCCACCGGCACCAACGAAATATACGGATTTTATATTTTCTATATTCATGTATTTTAGTGTTTAGCGGTTAGTGATTAGTGATTAGCGCTGTGTGTACGGGGCTAATCACTAAACACTAATCGTTATTTATCAGTTTCAATACTTCTTTTGCAATAATGGTTGCAGAATCCGGCAAAGCCAGTTTTGCAATGTTTTCGCTCAATGTTTTCAGCTTCTCGGCGTCTGTGACAGTTTCAAGAGCCACAGGAACCAGATGCTTCATGGCATCTACATCTTTCACATAAATGGCGGCTTTCTTATCTACCAGTGCCAGTGCATTTTTAGTCTGATGGTCTTCCGCCACATTAGGCGAAGGCACCAGAATGACCGGTTTGTTCAGCAGGCAGAATTCAGAGATAGAACCTGCACCTGCACGGGAAATAACCAGATCGGCAGCTGCATATGCGCTTGCCATGTCTTTGATGAAATCCGTTACATACAGATTCGGGATAGCCGAAATACATGGATTACGTATAGCTTCGCCCGTTGCGGTAGTAATGGCATCCTTGACTTGCTGGATATATATTTTTCCTGTCTGCCAGATGAACTGAATGTCGCCGTTTGCTTTTATCGTATCCAGTGCAGCAATGAGGGTCTGATTGATGGTACATGCACCCAGACTTCCACCCAGTATCAATATTGTTTTCTTCTCCGGATTGAAACCGAAAGAGGTTACAGCTTCTTCGCGGCTCTGTTTATTTGCTAACAGGTTCTGACGTACGGGATTCCCTGTCATGATAATCTTATCTGCGGGGAAGAATTTCTCCATTCCATCATATGCTACGCAGATTTTACATGCTTTCTGTGCAAGCAACTTGTTTGTCACTCCTGCATAAGAATTCTGCTCTTGTATCAAAGTAGGGACTCCCATCATGCCCGCTACTTTTAATGTAGGACCACTGGCATATCCGCCTACACCTACTGCTACCTGCGGGCTAAATTCTTTCAGGATACGGCGTGCTTTCCACTGGCTACGCAACAACTTGATAATTACTGCAAAGTTCTTCCATAAGCGCTTACGGTCGAACCCTGCTACAGGCAGACCGATAATTTTATATCCTGCATCGGGCACACGTTGCATCTCCATTCGTCCTTCTGCACCTACAAAGAGGATCTCAGCATCAGGGCGCAGTTCCTTGATGGCGTTGGCGATAGATACTGCAGGAAATATATGTCCTCCTGTACCTCCACCACTAATGATGACGCGCGGTCCGTTATTTTTTGTTTCCATATATTTTATTTTTATTCAAATTCAGCATCACTGTTCAATACCTTCGCCGTCGGGTCAGCAGCCGTTTGTGCATCGCTATTTGTCTCTTCGGCAGGTGCTTCTACTTGCATGGGTATCAAAGCGTCATGTTCTTTTTGTTCTTCCAGTCTGGCGGTGTAGCGGCTCACACTCAGTATCATGCCGATATAAGCACAGTTGATAAGCGTAGAAGTACCACCTTTACTGATAAGCGGAAGCGGCTGTCCGGTTACCGGGGCCAATCCTACTGCTACCATCATATTGAATACAGCTTGCGATACAAGTAGTAGTGCAATTCCTATTATAAGGAAAGCAGGGAACGTTCGTTCACACTTCTTCGCAATACGCCCGACTCGTATCAGTAGACAGACGTAAAGGAATACGACGAAAGCTCCACCTATCAATCCCAACTCTTCGATAATGATAGCAAAGATAAAGTCAGAGAAAGCCTGGCTCAGGAAGTCGCGTTGTACCGAGTTACCCGGCCCTTTACCTACAACGTGACTCGTAGCTACAGCAATACGTGCATGGGCAATCTGGGCATCTTTGTCTATATCGAATTTAGCAGCAGGCACCTCATTGTCATTTGTAAACTTCTCGATACGGGCACGCCATGTGTCGAAGCGGTGCAGGAATGGCAAATCACTATTCTTGGTTAGTACAAGGAATGTTATGCCTATAATTGCTACTCCAGCCAGACCGCCTGCCAGTATTAATAATTTCTTCATTGCCACTCGCCCGATGAACATCATCAAATAAACCACTCCGAAAAGCAGTGCTGCCGTCGAGAGGTTTTCCGGGGCAATCAGCAGACAAATGACACCTGTGATGATCATGATACGTTTAAAAGCTTTCGGGCTGGCCCCATCTTCGTCCTGTCCTTTCGAAAGAATAAAGGCGGTAACGATGATGACAGCCATTTTGGCTACTTCCGAAGGTTGGAACTGAACCCCCATAAAGGTCATCCAGCGTGCAGCACCGTTAATGCGTTCCATCATCATAACGAGGGCCAGCAGTACCACGGATAGTGGAAGCAGGAATACAGGAAATACCTGAAACCATTTATAGGGGATATTGTGCATAAACACCACTACTACAGCACCCACCATCAAGATGATGCTGTGCTGTGTAATTGGCCCCCAGTGGTCACCGCTTTTATAGGTCAGGGTAGACGCAGCGCTGAACACTTCTACGATAGAAATGAGGCAAAGGAAAAGGAATATAATCCAGATTACCTTATCCCCTTTGAATATGCTTTTTAATAGATCCATAAATTTAATGTGGTAATGTGTCCTATAATTCTCTCACACACTCTTTGAATTGATCACCCCGGTCTTCATAGCTGCTGAAAAGGTCGAAACTGGCACAGCAAGGACTGAGTAATACGGTTTCACCCTTTTTAGCCAGACGGAATGCTGTGTCTACAGCATCCTTCATGCCAGTTTGTACATCGGCGACGGGCAATCCCATGCGGTCAAAGAAATCATGTAGCTTCTCATTGTGCAGTCCCAGATAAACTAAGGCTGAACACTTCTCGCGTACTAAATCCTCTATTTCCGTATAGTCATTACCTTTGTCTTTTCCTCCCAGAATAAGCACAGTTTTCGTCTTCATACTCTGCAGGGCGTACCAACAAGAATTTACGTTTGTGGCTTTGGAGTCATTGATAAACTCCACGCCACGTATTGTTGCTACTTTTTCCAGACGATGTTCCACACCTTTAAAGTCAGACAATGCCTGACGAATATATTCTTTCTCTATTCCGGCAAGATTGGCTGAGATACCTGCGGCGAGAGAATTATATAAATTGTGTGTACCCTGCAGGGCCAGTTTTTCTTGCTCCATGTTGAAGTCAATGGGTTCATTGATTTCTACTTCGCCGTCTTCCACATAAGCTATGGCACCATCTTCTTTTACTGCAGAGAACGGATAAAGGTGGGCTCGCAGTCCATGCTTGTCCAGTTCCCGCTTAATGATGGGGTCATCATTCCAGAAGATGAAAGTATCTTCAGGAGTCTGGTTCTGTGTGATGCGAAATTTGGCATCCACATAGTTCTGCATACAATGGTCGTAACGGTCCAGATGATCGGGTGTGATGTTCATCAGCACGGCAATATTGGCACGGAACTTATACATATTATCCAGTTGGAAAGAGCTGAGCTCAATCACATAATAATCATGTTGGTCTGTGGCTACCTGCAAGGCAAGACTCTTACCTATGTTACCAGCCAACCCTACATTCAGACCTGCACTTTTGAAAATGTGGTAAATAAGTGAGGTGGTAGTGGTCTTACCATTTGAACCGGTAATACATATCATTTTTGCATTGGTATAGCGTCCCGCAAACTCTATCTCAGAGATAACGGGTGTACCTTGCTCTTTCAGTTTCAGTATCATCGGAGCGTCGTTGGGAATGCCGGGACTTTTCACCACTTCATCCGCACTCAAAATCAGTTCTTCCGTATGCTGTCCTTCTTCCCAGGCAATGCCGTACTTATCCAGCACTTCCTTATATTTATCTTTGATGGCGGACATGTCGGATACGAATGTGTCGAAACCCTTCACTTTGGCGAGTACGGCAGCACCTGCACCGCTCTCTCCGGCTCCTAATACTACAATTCTACTCATATATTCTTTAGTTATGAGCTACCAGCTACCAGTAGTGGCTGGAGTTGGTAGTTGCTACAAGTTTGTTATTTATCAGCAACCAGTAGCGAGCACTTGTAGCTTGTAGCTCGCGGCTGGTAGCTCTATTATCTTATCTTTAATGTTATAATCGTTATCGCTGCCAATACAATCGTCACAATCCAGAAGCGGACTGTTATCTTTGATTCATGGAACAGCTTGGTCGGCGTAGTGAACTTCACTGTACACCCCGGTTCTATCAGACTCATGGAAGTACGGAAATGGTCGTGAATGGGAGTTCGCTTGAACAGCCTTTGCTTAACGCCCTTTCTCTTTCCGGCTTTGTAATAGAATCGTTGCAGGATGACGGACAAGTTCTCTACCAGGAACACTCCACAAAGAATAGGTATCAGTAACTCTTTATGTATGATAATGGCAAACACGGCAATGATACCACCAATCGTCAAACTACCCGTATCGCCCATGAATACCTGTGCAGGATATGCATTGTACCACAGGAAACCGATCAATGCACCGATAAAGGCACAAATGAAAATTACCAGTTCCTCCGATCCGGGGATATACATGATGTTAAGGTAACTGGCATACGTAATGTGGCTCGATACATAGGCTAAAATACCTAATGCCAAGCCTATGATTGCCGAGTTTCCCGCTGCCATGCCGTCCATTCCGTCATTCAGATTGGCGCCATTGCTGACTGCTGTTACTACGAATATAGTAATGATTACGAATAAAACCCAACCGGCAGTTTGTGCATGCTCACCTAAGAAACCCACAAAGTCTGCGTAATCCAGGTTGTTGCTCTTAAAGAACGGAATCGTAGTCTGCGTGGACTTAATGTCTTGTCCCGCGTGGATGACCTCCATTTCCTGTCCTGGTTTCTTTACCTCAATATTCTCGCGGATAACTGCCTGTGGACTCAGGTAAAGTGTCAGACCTACAATCAGTCCCAAACCTACCTGACCGATAATCTTGAATTTCCCGTGCAAACCTTCCTTGTCTTTCTTGAAGATTTTGATGTAATCATCGGCAAAGCCCAGCGAGCCTAACCATACTGTGGTAATCAGCATCAATATCATATAGACATTGCTCAGTTTACCCAGCAATAGACATGGAATGAGAATGGCCACAATAATAATGACACCTCCCATACTTGGTACACCCACTTTGTTCACTCCGAACGGGTCGATGCTGGCATCACGTTGGGTCTCTGTAATTTGTTTCCGTTTCAGTAAGTCTATAAAACGGTCACCCCAGATACTCGAGATGAGCAATGCGAGAATGATTGCCATCAGAGCCCGGAATGATGTATAACCAAACATGCCCGCACCGGGAATGTTATATTTGTCCAGCCATTGAAATAAGTAATATAACATGTTTGTTCTAATTATGAGTTATGAATTATGAATTGTGAATGAGACTGTGCAGTATGCGTGCCGCATGGTAATTCATAATTCATAATTCTCAATTCATAATTCTATTTAACTCTTCTTTATCATCAAAATGATGTTTAACCCCTTTGACTTCCTGATAGTTCTCATGACCTTTTCCGGCTACGAGAATAACATCACCGGGCTGTGCCAGCATGCATGCTGTTTTGATAGCTTCGCGCCGGTCGGCAATGCTGATGGTCTTCTGCATGTCGTCTTTGTCCAATCCGGCAAGCATATCATTGATGATATCTTGCGGCTCTTCAAAGCGGGGATTGTCCGAAGTGATGATGACACGATCACTTGCTTTGGCCGCCTCTTTTGCCATGATGGGACGTTTACCTTTATCCCGGTTGCCGCCTGCACCTACTACGGTAATAATTTTTCCTTTTCCTTCGAGTACACCATGAATGGCATTCAGAACATTGATGAGGGCATCCGGTGTGTGCGCATAGTCCACAATGGCAGTGATGCCTTTAGGTGAACGTACAGCATCGAAGCGTCCGGCCACAGGCTGCAGGGTACTGAGTGCAACGAGTACGTCTTCTTCTTTCTTTCCAAGCAATACGGCTGCACCGAATACTGCCAGCAAGTTTGAAGCATTGAAACGGCCAATGAAATGTACGGCCAGTTCATGGTTGTTGAAGTCGAGCAACATCCCTTCAAAATGAGATTCCAATATTTTACCCTTGAAGTCGCTGAGGCTACGCAAGGAATAAGTGTATACTTTGGAATGTGTGTTCTGAGTCATAACGAGCCCGTTCTTGTCATCCAGATTAGTCAGGCTGAAAGCACCTTTCGGCATATCATCGAAAAACTTCTTCTTAGTCTTGAGGTAGTTCTCCACAGTCTTGTGGTAATCCAAGTGATCACGTGTCAGGTTGGTAAAGATACCCCCTGCAAAGCGTAGACCACTAATGCGTTTCTGGGCAATGGAATGTGAACTTACTTCCATGAAGACATATTTGCATCCGGAGTCTGCCATCTGTCCCAACAACTGATTTAGGGTGATGGGGTCGGGGGTTGTATGCTCAGTTGGGATTGCCTGATCGTCTATATAGTTGCAGACAGTAGAGATCAGTCCTACCTTGTAACCGAAATAGCGGAACGTATTATATAATAAGGTAGCGATGGTGGTTTTTCCGTTTGTTCCGGTTACGCCTACCAATTCCATTTTGGAGGTTGGATCGTCGTAAAAAGTAGTGGCTATTTTACCAACAGCATCTTCACTGTCTTTCACCTGGATGTAGGTGATGCCTTCTTTCTTTTCTTCAGGCACATCTTCGCAAAGCACTGCGACGGCACCTTTCTCAATGGCAGCAGGAATGTAAGCATGCCCGTCAGTCTGGGTACCGCGCATAGCCATGAACAGATGTCCGGCTTGCACCAGGCGGGAGTCGATATTTACCCCCGTTATTTCCGTCTCCGTACTTCCGATGATTTGTATCGGTTGTATTGCTTTCAGTAATTCACTTAATATCATACCTTATTATATATAATGTATATTCCTATCATTTAACGAAGCGTCAAAGCTACTGTTTGACCTTTCACAACGCGGTTACCACCCGGTATCGATTGATTCTTTACCTTTCCTATACCGCTTATTCTTACTTTCAGTCCTTTACTTTCCAATAAGTAAACAGCATCTTTTGCTCCCATTCCTATAACGTTGGGAACTGTATTTGAGCTTGCTTCTTCTCTGACCTGTAGTATGACTGCATTGGGAGACTCCTGTGTATGCCCCCATGCTTCTTTACCTTTCTTAGGAGAGAACTGTTTTTGTACCGGAACATTCAGTCCGTCCAACACTTGCAATGCTTCATTCATTTCTCCTGCTTTTACCGGAGGAATGACATTGCTTGTACTATCTATTGCACTGCGGATATCAAACCGCAGGTTTTTTGCATACACTCTTTCGGCAATCTTTCCGAATACGCTACCGGCCATCAGACCACCTGAGGCAGGAAGTCCCGGCTTCTGGATAGAGACAATACAACTGTACTTCGGTGCTTCTGCCGGGAAGTAACCGCAGAAACTTACCAAATAATTCACTCGTCCTGACTTGTAACCTGCCACACCTTGAGATACCTGTGCCGTACCCGTTTTTCCGGCTACGGAGAATTGCTTGCTTCCGGCAGGTTTTGCCAATCCTTGTGATACCACTTTTTCCAGAATATCGCGGATTTGCGTCAATGTACGGTCGGAACATATCTTCGGATTGATTACCTCCGTCGGATATTCTTTTATCACTTCACCGTCTTTCACCGCGGCCCTTACAAACTTAGGACGTACCATCGTGCCATTATTGGCAATGGCATTATAGAAAGTAAGGATGTTGAGCGGCGGAACCTGAGTTTCGTAACCGATACTCATCCATGGTAAGGTCGTCTTGGCGAAATATCTTTCTTTCGGACCTTTTATATTCGGTTTTCCCTCACCTGAAATCTGTAGATTTAGCGGTTGGTCAATACTCATTCGCTTCAGTCCGTCTACATACTTTTGAGGATTATCCTTGTAGTGCTTGTCAATGAGGTACGAAACACCGACATTGGAAGAAACTTCCAGGATGCGGGTTACATTGATTTTCCCGTAGCCACCGCGATGCCAGTTATGATCCCTCATCTTGCTACCGTACATCATCATTATACCGTTTCCGGTATCAACTTCTGTCTCCGGAGTAATCTTTCCGTCTTCAAGAGCCACCATGATAGAAGCCGTCTTGAATGTAGAACCTGGTTCCATCATATCGCTAATGGCATTATTACGCATTTCATAATAGTTACCGTCACCTGCTTTCATCATATTGACGATAGCTTTGACTTCACCCGTTTCCACCTCCATCAGTATAGCTACACCTACGGTAGCATTGATGTCTTTCAACATATCCACCAATGCTTTCTCGCAGATATCCTGCATGCCTACATCGAGGGTGGAGATAATGTCACAGCCATCTACAGGAGCTATATCTACGATGTTCAGGTATTTATTCATCACCTTCTGGCGGTGCGTGATACCGTCACGTCCTTTCAGCAGAGTGTCAAAAGCCAATTCGATACCATTCTTTGCACCTTGTGCAGTATCTGCATAGAGGTCACCCAGTGTACGGGCTGCCAAGGAGCCAAACGGCTTTTTACGCTGATTATATACCTGTTCGTGAAAACCGCCTTTGTATTTGTTCAGATTGAAAACAGGCAGACGTTTGGCTTCTTTATACTGAATGTATGAAATACGTTTCGGATAAATCAGGTAGTTGCGGCTGCCTTTCTTACGCCCTTTCTGCAAGTGTGATTTGAACTCAGCTGTACTTTTATCAGGGAATATCTTATGCAATCCTTCGCATATTTCATTCATGTGGTTCACCAACATAGTATCTTTGGTTTCTCCTCCTGCCTTGAAGTCCATGTATATACGATATTCGGGCAGGGAACTTGCCATCAGTTTGCCGTCGGATGAAAGAATGTTACCACGATTAGGCTTTACCGTCACGTTTTCTTTCACGAAACGGTCGGCTACATCCTGCCAGTACTGTCGCTCCGCAAACATGATGACTGCGGCTTTAACGACAATAGCTATTCCCAGCAATCCCATTACGAGGACTACAAAGAAGTAGCGGGTCATGATATTTTTCTTATTTACTGCCAAATCTGTCTACAATTTAATGATTCTATAACTACTTAATCAAATACGGCGGATGAGTGGATGTCTGCAAGTCACTCTCTTTACTTGCAATATACTCTTCGATACGTGACTGCCGGCTTCGCTCCATTAATTCCGAACTACGGGTAAGAGCATCGTATTTGATGTCAATCAGTTCTTTTTTCAATTTATCAATCTCTATCATTTGCTGCTGGCAAGCATAACGATTGTGTATATAGAATATAATCAGCAGCATTATCATTACGAGCAACTTCGTCTGACGGCGAAAAAAATCCGTAGCCAGAATGTCACCACCGATAATGTTTTTCAGAGATGTGCGATTTTTAGCTTTCTTCGCTTTCTCTGTTTTTTCGTTTACCTGTTTTTCTTCCATATCCTTCATTATCTTACCATCACTTTTTCTCTGCTATTCTCAGTTTTGCACTTCTCGATCTCGGATTCCGTTCTATTTCCGCATCGTCCGGTACAATCACTTTATTGTTAACCAACCGGAATGGAGTCTGTACATTTCCGAAGAAATCCTTTTCCATTTTGCCTTCCACATTTCCGGTTTTCATAATATTCTTTACCATCCGGTCTTCCAGTGAATGATAGGTAATTACTACCAATCGTCCGCCTGGTTTCAAAGCCTCGGTTGCTGCATATAGCATCTCTTTCAGAGCTTCCATTTCCTGGTTAACTTCGATGCGTAATGCCTGGAATACTTTGGCTAACTCTTTCTTTTCCCGTTCGCGGCCAAAAAGCGGTTTGATGACTTCTAGAAATTCACCGATGGTTGTAATCTTCTGTCCGGCACGTGCTTTCACAATTACAGATGCCAGTTTGCGACTGTTCTTTAATTCACCGTATAAGTAAAAGATGTCAGCCAGCCGTTCCTCAGCATATGTATTGATGATATCGGCCGCTGTATCTCCTGCACGCTTGTTCATACGCATGTCCAATGCGCCGTCAAAGCGGAACGAGAATCCCCTTTCGCTATCATCGAAGTGGTGGGAGGATACACCCAGATCGGCCAATATTGAATCTACTTCCTCAATGTCATGATAACGCAGGAAGTTGTGCAGATATCGGAAGTTGCTGCGTACAAAAATGAAGTGGGGATTGTCCACAATGTTTTGTTCGGCATCTTCATCCTGGTCGAATCCAAGCAACTGCCCGCCATCTCCCAGACGTGACAGAATTTCCCGTGAATGCCCTCCGCCACCGAAAGTAACGTCTACATACGTCCCATCCGGTCGAATATTCATTCCGTCCACACTCGGTATCAACAACACCGGTACATGATATGTCAACTCTTCATTTCCCATTCACCACTAATCGCTAATCGTTAATCACTCATCTTCCTCTTCTTCCCAATCCTCTTCGTCTCCCAGAATTTCCTGCAAAGCTTCGCTAAACTCTTCCGGGTTCATAAAGGGTTGTTCTGTTTTCTCTTTCGCCCAGATTTCTATCGTATTGTCCACACCGATGAAACGTACATCGCTCTGTATGCCGGTCATTTGCAGGTAGCGTTTGGGTAGTAGGATGCGTCCATTCCCATCGGGAACCATGATTTCCGCATCACTCACAAATTGCCGGAAGATTTCTTGGTGTTTTGCGTTCCATTTATTTAGGCGCTTCCTTAGTTGGTTTTGCGTCTTGAACCAAACGCTTTCTGGATAGAGTACCAGGCAGTCCTGAAACACGTCTTTGCGCAGCACGAGTCTCTCTTCGGAAGCAGATTGCAGTTGCCTCCGAAAACCGGCGGGGATAAATACACGTCCCTTAGCGTCGGTCTTCGCTTCTATATTGCCCAAAAAACGTATCATGCTACCTTATTATAATAAGCGACGGTAAAAGTACACATTTCCCCACAATTCCCCACAAGTTTTAATTAAAAACTTTTAGAGAAGTTTTCAACACCCTGTTCATTGTTTATTTCATTGATAATGAACATAGTGGTGAAAGCCCTTTTGGGTGGGGAATTAACATGGTTTTATAGTCTCAGTTTTGTATCCGGACTATACTTGGGACGTACTTGCTCCGTACCAACTCCGTACTTTCTCCGTGTAGAGGTACCTCTGAGTGGAGAATGTACGGAGCAAGTAGGGTGCAGATACGGTCCGGGTATGGAGCAGATATAGCTTGTTTGTTATCTATCAGCTTATTTATCAGTATCTTTCTGCTGAAAGGAAGTGTAATAGCCCGTTGGCTTGTTTCCGAAGTCTTTGGGAAGTACTCCGAATTGTTTTTGGAAGCATTTGGCAAAATAGGAAGAGGAGTTAAATCCGACGATATAACATACTTCATTGATTTTGTACTCTTGCGATTGAATGAGCTGAGCTGCCATTTTCAGACGTTCCAGTTGAATGAATTCGTTAGGGGTGATTTGGGCAATGCCTTTTATTTTACGGTGCAGACTGGACCGGCTCATATTCATTTTCTCAGCCAGTATATCTACGTTGAATTCGGGTTCGGAGATATTACTTTTAATGACCTCAGTTAATTTCTCCAAAAAGGCTTCATCTGCTTTGGTCAATGCGATGGTTTGGGCATTGACAAAGGGAGATGAAGTAAAGGCCTGGCGCAATTTCTCCTGGTTACTTAGGAGGTTGGCAATACGTGCTAACAGGTACTCCGTAGAAAACGGTTTTTCGATATAGTCATCGGCTCCCAGTTCAATGCCTTCTATCTTGGATTGAATGGTAGCTTTGGCTGTCAATAGGATGATAGGAATATGACTGTATTCGATATTCGTTTTTAATGTACGGCATAGTTCAAATCCATTCATTTCCGGCATCATAACATCACTCACCACCAGGCTAATTGTATTCTCTGACAATATTTTCAGTGCTTCCTTGCCATTTGATGCATTCATCACAGAATAGGCATCTCCCAGTTGGGAACTAATGAAACTTTGCATTTCAGGATCATCTTCAACTACCAGTATGCATATATCTGTTTGGTGCTGGCGGATGACGGTAGGGGTATTGACAGGTTTTTCTATTTCTGTTTTCTGCAATAGAATGGTCTTCTCCTGTTTGATGGGAAGTTCGATGCAGAAACAGATGTCATCACTGTATTTTAGATATAGTTTTCCTCTGTGCAGTTCCGTCAGTGAACGGGCTAATGGAAGTCCGATGCCGGTTCCGGTTTTGGGTTGTCCGTTGGAAACATTTTTGATCTGAACGAAAGGTTCGAATATTTTCTCTTTCATTTCCAGAGGAATGGGTAACCCGTCGTTGCTGACTGTGATCGAGAAGAAATCATTTTGCTCATCTGTAGGTGCATGTAAGGATACATGAATGTATGACTTCGCATACTTCACGGCATTGTTGAATAAGTTGCTCAGTATTTTAGTCAGTGCTTCCTTATCAACGGCAGCATTGAAATTCTGTTCGGGCAGTTCAATCTTGAAAGTCAGATCATTTTGTTTTGCAGCAGGGTCGAAACGTATGTAGGTATCTTTTATGAGTTGAGATATGTCGCAAATCATGAAATTGAGTTGGAACCCTTGCGCTTCTGTTTTGCGGAAGTCAAGAAGTTGATTTGTCAAATCAAGCAGGCGCATGGTATTTCGCTCCATGATGCTTAAATTATCTTTGAGCAAGTGTGTATTTATTTCTTCTTTTTTCAGGATGTTTTCCAACGGTCCTTTTATTAGAGTCAGAGGAGTTCGTATCTCATGGGCAATGTTGGTGAAGAAATCTATCTTGGCATGATAAATCCCTTTCTCCTTTTCCGATTCCAGTACCTCTAATTGCCTTTTATGTTTATCAGTTATTTGTTTCCGGAACCGGTATAGGGTATAACTTGTAATGATGATGGCTAATATCACATAGATAATATAAGCCCAAACTGTTTTCCAGAAAGGAGGTGCAATATGTATTTGGATTTCTCTGTATTCGTCATTCCATTCCCCTTTGCCGTTTGCTGCTTTTACGCAGAATGTATATGTACCGGGCTTGAGATTGGTGTAAGTAGCTGTGGTGCTTTTTGATGTATAATACCATTCTTTATCGAATCCCTTCAATGTGTAACTCAGGCAGTTTTCTTCAGGAGATGCATATCCTAAGGCGGCAAAGCGGAATGAGAATGAATTTTGATTGTATTTCAACTCTATGTTTTGAGTATACGTCACACTCTGGGCTAAAGGAGAATCGGTGCTTCCAATGTCGGCACTTTTGTTGAAGAGCAGAAAGTCTGTGATTGCAACAGGCGGGAAGCCGGTATTCTCGGTGAATAGATCGGGTTTAAAAGCTATGAAGCCATTTATGCATCCGAAATAGATAGTTCCATCTTTACTTTTTATTCCGGAGCAATAGTTGAATTGGTTGGTTAATAAACCGTTACTGTCAGTATAGATGGTTGATTTTTTTGTATTTAAGTCGAATCGTATCAGGCCTTTGTTGGAAGTCAACCATAGAATATCATCCTTTTCCTCAATTATTTTGTAGATGACGTCATTGGCCAATCCTTGGGAAGAGTCATAAGAAATAAAGGTCTCCGTATCTTCGTTTAGTGAACAGAAGCCATGTCCCAATATGGAGAACCATAACCGCTGTTTGCTGTCTTCGTATATGCTTATCACTTTGTTATAGGGCAGGCCATGTGGATTGTCAGGGCTGGAGACATAGTTCTTCCAACTTTTATCTCTGGGGTTGTACTTGAATATTCCGGAATTATAAGTAGCGAACCAGATATTTCCTTTACTATCTTCCAATATACTGAAAATAAAAATGCCGTCCATCTTGTGGATGCGGGTGAAATTATCACTTTGGTAGTTGTATTGATTTAGTCCGGTAGTTGTTCCTATATATAGTTCTCCTGATGAGGTATGGCACATTGCATATATATTATTATCGTTTAATTCATCTTCTGCATTCCCCATTGCATAATGCTTGAGACGATTACTTTTAAGATCGTATGCATATAAACCTTTAGAGTAAGTTCCTATCCATAAGGTGTTGTTGTTTAAACTTAATGCATGTATGTTATAGTGTAAGTCATTAAAATTGAGTTGATTGAATTGCTTAGTCTTTGTGTTGAATTTGTTTAATCCACCGTCTTCTGTTCCAATCCATAAGTTACCTTCCTGGTCTTCACAAAACTCACGGACTACCTTGCCGCTGATGCTATTCTTTCCCATTATTGGATAATACTTTTCAAATGTAGCGTATTGATTAGGATAATAGTCGATCCCACAGAAATAGTTTCCAATCCATATCCCACCTTCCCTATCTTTGCAGATGGAGTAAATGGCATTGTCTGATAATGAATATCCATCATTGGGATCATGAGTGAGATGTCGACTCTTTTGGGTATTCTTGTCATAGGTATATATGCCTCTTTCCGTTCCAATCCACAAGACATCTTTACTGATAGGATAGATATTTCTGACAAATATACTTTCTGTCTGTGGAGTATCTAATACATCTGTAACAGTCCGATTTACGATATTTATTCGTTTTAATCCTCCTTTTGATGAACCTGTATATAATGTATTGTGCTGTTCAGGGAGGATTTTAAAGATGTGGTCGTTGGTGAAAATGTTTTTTTTCGTCTTGGGTGGTGAATAATTGTAATGTTTTGAATTGATCGCTCGTATAATAGAGCCCTTTTCCTTTATAGCCTATCCATATGGTGTTTTGTTGATCAACACAAATAGAACTGAGTGCATGGGCGTTGGGAACAGGATAGTGAACTAATACCTGTTTGTTATTGTCAAATAAGAAAACTCCTTGCGATTCTACTATAAGCCATATGTTTCCATAAGAATCAGCAGTTATTTGTACGATGGGTTGAGTGATATATATACTGTCTTGGGTTGTTGTCTCAAGCTTGGAAAATGACTCTGTTACAGGATTATAGAGATAAATGCCATTGTCTGTACCTACCCATAATTTTCCATCTTTGTTTTCATGGAGGGCATTAATCGTATTATTGCCTAATGAACGAGGATTTTGGTAGTCGTACTTGAAAGTGCGAAAATTAGAACCGTCATAACGGTTTAATCCATCTTTTGTACCAAACCACATAAAGCCACTCTTGTCTTGCAGAATGCAAAGTACTGAGCTTTGAGATAATTTATTCTTTAATCCTAAATGTTGAAAATAATATTTTTCAGCATTTATGCAATTGGCAGATAAACTGGCAAGGATTAATACTAGAAAAAAGAGTCTTTTATACATAGTCTATTGATAGGGTTGTTTGTACAAATGTAGATATTAAATTGAAAAATGCAAGAGGTAGTATTATACTTTGTGGGCCTGAAAAGTCTATACTTGAAACTTTGACAAGATATTGATATGATATGAAAGGATATTGTTGTTTTTTTGAGTTCAATAGGCCTACATTTGCAAAGATAAATGAAAGACATGCCATTCTATATATGATTATAGTGGAAAATGCTTCTACTTTATTTTGTTATCTTTTGAACTTTTCGAGTGTCTGTACGTGAAAAATAAAGTAAAAGAATCCTTTTTGTCTTGGAAATGAATGTGAATGTCGATAAGCTTTGATTTGAGAATTTAATTTAGTAATCCTGCAGCATTCAATTGCATTTGTAGCATTGAGCTCTGCGTAAAATTTATTAATGATGAGAAAAGTAAAGTTACACTTTGGTCTATTTGTCTGTATTTTGTTAGCTTTTGTGGGATGTAAAAATGAAACTTCATTATATACTTCGGTTCCGTTAAGCTCTGTAACTTTTACAAAAGACTTTTGGAAGCAGCAGACAGAGAAGAATGCAGAAACTACAGTGAAAGATTGTATGGATAAATGTATAAAATCGGGCTGTCTGCATAATTTTGAATTGGCGGCAGGTAGAGTGGATGGAGAATACGTAAGTGATAATACCTGGTTGGATAGTGATATTTATAAGGCATTAGAGGCTGCATGTTATTCTATACAGAAATACCCCGATAAAGAACTGCTGGCAAAGGTGGATACTATAATAGGTATTATTGAACAGGCACAAGAAAAAGATGGGTATTTGTATACTGCTCGTACTACCCAGGCTAAACATTGGCGAGTTAAACAATTTATGGGTGAAGAACGCTGGACTAATATGGGACATTTTAGCCATGAACTTTACAATATGGGACATATGATTGAAGCTGCTGTAGCACATTATCAACTAACAGGGAGCAAACGTTTTCTGGATGTGGCAACTAAGGCAGCTGATTTGATAGTTTCAGTGTTTGGCAGAGATGGGTTGACATATCCTCCGGGGCATCAAGAGGTAGAGTTAGCTTTAATAAAACTTTATAAAATAACCAATAATGCAACTTATCTTGAAACGGCTAATCTGTTATTGGATAAGCGTGGAATCTATACAAACAGGACTCCTTATACGGATGAATTCTTTATAGAATATCATCAAGACCATTTGCCGGTAGTTCAACAAACAAAAGCAGTAGGTCATGCAGTAAGAGCTGTATATATGTACGCTGCGATGGCCGATGTTGCTCTTTTGCAAAAGAATATACCCTATAAGAAAGCTTTGGATTCCATTTGGAATGATATGTTGGCTGGTAAAATTTATATAACAGGAGGCGTCGGTATTCAAGAGTTGGGAGAGTCTTTTGGAGAGCCTTTTCAATTGGATAATCTGAAAGCTTATACAGAGACTTGTGCGGCAATTGGTTTGGCACTTTGGGGTGAAAGGATGTTTGCTAATGAACAAAAATCAGAGTATTATGATGTAGTGGAAAGAGCTATCTATAATGGCATCTTATCAGGCGTTTCTCAAGATGGAACACATTTTTATTATAAGAATCCATTGGAATCTAATGGGGATAAAGAACGTACAGAATGGTATCGGTGTGCTTGTTGCCCTCCTAATATAGCTCGCTATATAGCTTCTATTGGAGGACGTTTTTATGGAACTATGGGGAATGATATATATGTAAATTTATATGGATCTAATACTGCTGAGGTTCAACTACCTGCAGGCAAAATATTCTTAGAACAGAATACTGATTATCCATGGGAAGGAAAAGTCGATATCTCTGTACAACCAGTCAGTAGCCAAAAATTTACTCTATGGCTTCGTATACCAAGTTGGAGTTTAGGGGAGGTAATGCCAGGAGGCTTATATAGCGTTGAAGGGCAGAAGGATAGTGGGTTATATCCGGAAATAAGGATAAATAATGAACTTGTTCAGTATGAAATGGTAAATGGGTATGCTAAAATAGAAAGAGTTTGGCAAAGGAATGACGCTATATCTTTAATGTTGGAAATGGAGCCTGAACATATAATAACTTCAAAAATTCCTCAAAATAAGCAATGTGTAGCGATAGCTCGTGGCCCTTTAGTGTATTGTGCTGAAGAAATTGACAATTCTAACTGGGATAAATTATCTCTTTCTTTATCCAGTAAGATCGTAAAGGATACAATACCTGTATATTCATGTCAACAAAAGAGTACCTCTTTAGTCTCACTGGCGGATTCGTTGCATCTTATTCCCTATTTTTTATGGGCTAACAGAAATAAAGGTAGAATGAAAGTTTGGCTTCCTTATCTTGAATAATCAATGTGGATTCAGATTGAAATTATAATTAGACAGGAATATGGCTAACTTTTTAGAAATACAAGGCATGATATTATGAGATCATTTTTTTAATTATACTATTATCTGGGTATTGGTTGTCAAACTTTGCTCAGATTCCTATAGAGATACAAGATCCAGAAATTATAGGGATTAATAAATTGCCTCCACGAACTGCTATTTGGCCTGCACCTACTTTAGAATATGCAAAGATTACTGATTATGAGCATTCGACCTGGGTGAAGTCGTTGAATGGCCAGTGGCATTTTTGCTGGTCACCAGAACCAAGCATGCGTCCGATTCATTTTTTTTTGAACCACGATTTTCCCGTGAAGATTGGGCAACGATTGAAGTTCCCTCCACAATTGAACGGCAGGGATTTGGTATTCCTTTGTATTCAAATTCGACTTATCCTTTTAAGGTGAACCCTCCTTTTGTTATGGATGAACCGGATCAACGTTACACTACATATAATCAGCGAAATCCAGTTGGTTCTTATACTCGTAGCTTTACAGTACCAACTGCGTGGAAGAATAAAAAGATTATTCTCCATTTAGCAGGCTCTAGCTCTGGCACGTTTGTTTGGGTAAATGGGAAGAAGGTAGGCTATTCACAGGATTCTCGTTTACCTGCTGAGTTTTTGTTAAATGACTATTTAGTTGAAGGTGAAAATTTTATAGCAATTGAAACATATAAGTATTGCGATGGCTCTTATCTGGAGGATCAGGATTTCTGGCGCTTTAGTGGATTATATCGAGATGTTTTTATTCGGGCAATACCAGAGATTTCGTTGTGGGATGTATATGCTCGACCGGAAGTAGATCTGGATACAAAATGTGGAAGCGTGCAAATACATTACTCTTCTGCAAATTTTACTCAGGAGAAAAAAAATGATTATAGAGTACAAGTATCCATAACTTCTTTAAATGGGGATGTTATTGGAACTCCGAAAGAATATAGTTTAGATGCGTTTTCTCCAGGTTTTGGAGATGAGAAAATACTGCCTGAAATAGCTGTAGGGCCTGTCTGCCTATGGTCTGATGAAAAGCCAGTACAATATCTAGTATGGTTGGAGCTGAAAAAAGGTAAAACAATTGTTGAAGCTTATAAATTACCTATTGCTTTTCGAAAAGTGGAAGTTCGTGGGAATACGATATATTTGAATGGAAAGAAATTCAAAATCAGAGGAGTAAATCGTCATGAATTCTCTCCTGATCAGGGTTGGACACTATCCAAGGAGGAGATGATTAGGGATTTGGAACTGATGAAGCAGGCAAATATAAACTTTGTTCGTAATGCTCATTATCCGAATGATCCTCGGTAGTATGAATTATGTGATCAGTATGGTATGATGGTGATGGATGAAGCAAATATTGAGTCGCATGGTGTGAGTTATCATCGTTGTATATTACCCGGTAATCAGCATATTTGGAAAACTGCTTGTATAGATAGAATGAGGTGGATGGTGATTCGGGATCGACAATATCCTTCTGTCATCATGTGGTCTTTGGGAAATGAGTCTGGTTATGGAGATACGTTTCTGGAAATGAGAAAGGAGACTCATAGGTGTGATCCGGAAAGAAGAATAATTCAGTATGCTGATATGAATCTGGCCGCTGATATTGATAGCCAAACTTATCCAACTATAGCTTGGTTAAGGCAGCATTTGCAGAATAAAGCAATTCGTAAGGGAGAGCGGGGAGAATTGGGAAGCCAGGCGCAGCATGGAAAATATCCTTCCGGAAAGCCATTCTTATTGAATGAATATGCTCACGCAATGGGGAACAGTTTGGGCAACTTCAAAGATTATTGGGAATTGTTTTATGATAATGATATGTTAATCGGAGGTTTCGTTTGGGATTGGATTGATCAGGCGTTGTGGAAAAATCCTCAAAAAAAAGATGAAGGATTTCTTTATGGCGGGGATTTTGGTGATTTCCCAACTGATAAAAATTTTTGTATAAATGGTCTGATTGGAGCGGACAGAATTCCTCATCCACATTATTATGAACTGCAGAAAGTGTATCAACCGGTTGCTTTTAAATTGATTGAGAAACATCCACTACATATTGAAATAACGAATCGACATATTGCAACTAATTTGCTTGAATATCAGTGGAGGTATGAATTGCAAGAAAATGGGCAGATTGTTTCGGAAGGAATATTGGGTGCTATTTCTATTGCTCCTGGTCAAACTGAAGAATATATGTTGCCAACATCTATAAAACCTGATTTTTCGAAAGATTGCTTTTTGACAATTAAATTATCTTTAAAGGATAAGACTACATGGGCTGACAAGGGGCATGTTGTAGGATGGGAACAGTTTGTTTTATCAGAAAATTTGGCACTACAAAATCAAAGAGATTCAGGGTATTTTCCTGAAATGGAATTAGTAGAGTCGGATAGTCTTTGTAGGATCCAGGGTGGGAATTTTGTAGTTCATATAGATAAAGCTACAGGCTTGATTTCCAGTTATGAAAAGGAAGGAAAATTGTTCATAAATAATAAGGTACGTTTTAATTTTTGGCGAGCGCTTACAGATAATGATAAAGGATGGCGAGTTGAGAGTAAAATGGGAGTTTGGAAACAAGAAGCCGATAACTACAAATTGCAAAACTTACAGTGTGTTACTATGCAAGATCATAGATTGGTGGTGAAAGGTGAGTATTTATTTCTGGCTACAAATACAACAGCCTCGGTGGAGCAACAAATATGTCAAGATGGTACAATTATATTTCACTTAGATTTTGTCATTCCTCATGGTGCTCCCAATATTCCTCGTATTGGGTTGCAATTGGGCTTAAATAAGGAGTTGCAGATCATAGATTGGTATGGAAGAGGTCCACAGGAAAACTATTTGGATCGAAAATCAGGTGCTGCTGTAGGAGTTTATCATTCGACGGTTTTTGATTGGATAACTCCCTATGTTCGTCCGCAGGAAAATGCGAATCGTAGTGATATTCGTTGGGTACAGTTTAGTAATGCGGAAGTGGGAAGAGTTCGTTTTGATGCAATTGGTTCTCTTTTTCATTGTAGTGCATGGCCATATACACAACAATTCTTAGCAGAATGCAACCACAATTTTGAACTGAAGAAGTATGAATCTTCAAATATTGTTGTAAATATTGATTGTGGACAGATGGGAGTTGGGGGAGATAATTCTTGGGGTGAGTCTGTTATGGAACAATATCAACTATCTCCGAAACAGTATAAGTCTGATTTTATGATTCAGTTTGATTGTAAGTGATTTAAAATTAATATTTTAAAGTGTATTTGTAAAATGATTGTTAGAAAGATGTATTAATTTGCATCTTTCTAAGTTTAAAATAAATTTTGGCTGGATTATATCCTTTTCTGATAGAATATTTTTCTATAAAATTTGTAATATCCCATATTTTTGCCTTTAGAAAAGTATACCAGATACTTTGAAATATCAATAGATAATATAATAGATTCTTAAAGTTACTTTTCTACGACTTCCTTTTCAAGGCTATAAAAGGGATATAATATGTAATATACTATAGTATAATAATATAATTTGTTAATTTAAATTGGAATAAAAACTATGAAGATGAAATTATTTAAAAAAACAGGAGGGCTTTTACTACTTTATTGATTTGTACAGGTTTTGTTGCAAGTCATCCACTTCTAATAAGAGCAGAAAATACTGTAGTTGTTACACAGGTTGCTCAACAACAGAAACAGGTAGTTACTGGCGTTATTAAGGATGTTACAGGTGAGCCGATTATTGGTGCCAGTGTAGTTGAGAAAGGTACAACTAATAATGGTGCTATAACTGATATTGATGGGAAATTTGTATTGTCAATAACTCCGGGTGCTATTTTAGTTGTCTCGTATATTGGATATCAGACTCAAGAAGTGAAAAGTGTTGCTGGGAAGGTCTTGAATATACAACTGAAAGAGGATACAGAAATGTTAGATGAAGTTGTAATAGTAGGTTTTGGAACCCAGAAAAAAGTAAATCTTACGGGCGCTGTTGATGTTGTGTCTGCTGATGATTTAAAAGAGCGTCCTGTGGTAAATATTACTCAGGCTCTTCAAGGCATGATTCCAGGCCTGCACATAACACAAACAAATGGTAGTTTGGAAGATACGCCAAGTATTAATGTGCGTGGTACTACTACAATAGGCCAGGGAACAAAAGGAGTTCCATTAGTTTTAGTCGATGGTATGGAAAGTGATATAAATTCTATTAGTCCTCAAGATGTTGCAAATATTTCGGTCTTGAAAGATGCAGCAGCTTCTTCTATTTATGGTTCTCGTGCACCTTTTGGGGTGATCTTGATTACCACTAAATCGGGTGGTACAGAAGGAAAAATGTCTGTAAATTATAATAATAGTTTCCGTTGGGGGACTCCTATCAGTATGAATCATATGATGAATTCTGTTGATTTTGCAAGTTGGATAAATGATACAAATACGAATGGTGGAGGAGGAGTGCATTTTAATGCAAGCCGTATGGAACAAATCTTGGCATATCATAATGCTAAACCTTATGGTCCAGGACAACGCATGACTGATGATGGTACAATCTTATATTCCATACCAGCGGGAAATAATGGATATTGGATGGACGCTTATGCTAATGGAATAGACGATATTGATTGGTATGAAGCGATATTTAAAAAATGGACTTTTTCACAAGAACATAATTTTAGTGTTAGTGGAGGAACAAAAAAGCTTAACTATTATGCTTCTTTTAATTACCTGAATCAAGGTGGTCTTATGAAATTAGGAGAAGAAGGCTTAGATCGTTACAATGGAACTGCGAAAATTAGTTCTGAAATAACAGATTGGTTGAAATTTAGTTATATAATGCGGTTTACTCGTAAGGATTATAAACGACCTTCTGCTTTAAGTAGTTCATTGTATTATGATATGGCTCGTCGAGGGTGGCCTGTACTTCCATTATATGATCGGAATGGTTATTATTTCTCTGCTCCTTCTGCAGCTTTGGGATTGGCTGAAGGTGGTACGGATAAAAATCAGAACGATAATGCCCATCACCAAATAAGTTTTATTGTTGAACCAATAAAAAACTGGGTAACCCATATTGATTTTAATTATCGTACCCAATCAATAAATCGCCATTGGGATAAACAGATGTATTATAATCATGATGTGAATGGCAATGCTTACGTCTATGATAATAGCTCTAATGTACATGAAGATTATTTTAAAGAAAACCATTATAATTTTAATATGTATTCAGAGTACACTCATCAATTTAATCAGAAGCATAATTTACATATATTAGCAGGTTTTCAAGCTGAGAATTTGAAACAAACAAAGTTTGGTCTGCAGCGTAGTGGTATTATGTTTATGGATAAACCAGAAGTCGATTTAACTTCAGGTTTAGATTATTTGGGCAAAGCAGTGACTCCAGATACTAATGGAGGGCGATATGAATGGGCTACAGCAGGCTTTTTTGGGCGTATAAACTACGATTACGATGGTAAATACCTTTTTGAAGGTAATTTGCGTTACGATGGTACTTCACGTTTTCGTAAAGATAATCGTTGGAAACTATTCCCTTCATTTTCTTTTGGCTGGAATATTGCACGTGAGAACTTCTTTGAATCATTAAACGACATTATTGGCACTTTTAAAGTGCGTGCTTCTTATGGTTCATTGGGAAATCAAAATACAAATAATTGGTATCAAACTTATCAAACAATGGATGTTGGTTCTTCTAATGGTGCATGGCTGATGAACGGTGTGCAACCCAATACAGCAACAGCCCCTGGGCTTGTTTCTACTACACTGACTTGGGAAACGATTCAATCATATAATATTGGATTGGATTGGGGGTTGCTAAATAACCGTCTAACCGGATCCTTTGATTATTATATTCGTGATACAAAAGATATGGTTGGAAATGCACCAGCACTTCCTGCTATACTTGGTACTAATGTTCCGGTTACCAATAATACAGACTTGAGAACTGCTGGCTGGGAGTTATCAATAGGCTGGAATGATCGTCTAAATAATGATTTTGCATATAGTGCAAGACTAAATATCTCGGATGCACGCACTAAAATAACCCGCTACCCTAATAATCCAACCAATGCAGTAGATACATATATTACAGGACGTTACATTAATGAAATCTGGGGGTATACTACCATAGGAATAGCCAAAACAGATGACGAAATGAAAGAACATCTTGCTACACTCCCTAATGGTGGACAGAATGCATTAGGTACGAATTGGACAGCTGGAGATATCATGTATGCTGATATTAATGGAGATGGCAAAATTACCGGTGGATCGGGTGTATTAGGTGATACTGGTGATAGAAAAGTCATTGGTAATCATACTCCCCGTTATTTATTTGGTTTGGACTTGAATGCCAGCTGGAAGGGATTTGATGTTCGTGTCTTTTTTCAAGGTGTTATGAAGCGGGATTACTGGCAAGGAAGTAATTATCTTTTTGGTGCATCAGGTAATGGCATGTGGCAGGCTAATGGTCTAGAGCCAATTCATGACTATTTCCGTGATGAAAACTCTTGGTCTGTAAAAAATGGCTATCAGGGAGTAAATACAGATTCCTATTTACCTCGGCCATTATATAATGGTAAGAATTTACAAACTCAATCTCGCTATTTGCAGAATGCCGCTTACATTCGCTTGAAGAATCTTCAGATTGGCTATACATTGCCAGTAAAAGTGACATCTCGTTGTGGCATTCGTAGTCTTCGTTTGTATCTATCGGGTGAAAATTTGTGGACAGGGACTAGTCTTGTAGAACAATTTGATCCAGAAACGATATCAGGAGGATCTGGCGGTATAGGATCTCCTTTATCAAAAACTTTATCATGTGGTTTAAGTATAACTCTTTAAAGAAAAATAGTCATGAAACTCAATATTTTTAAATACTTATCAGTAGTATTATTTGCTACAGTTACGATTTCTTGTGAAGATTTCTTGGATAAGGAGCCTCTTTCAGATGTTGTTCCTGAAGATTATTATCAGTCTGAAGATCAGCTTCAGGCTGTCGCCAATAAACTTTATGCAGATATATTGCCCTCTCATAGTAACTATAGCTATGGAACATTTGGTACGGATAATAATACAGATAACCAAACAGGGCTTTCTGCGAATGCTAAGTATACTACAGGACAATGGAAAGTAGGTTTAGACAATGGTAGTTGGGCGTGGAATAATATCCGTAATATAAATTATTCTCTGAATATCATGTTGGATTGCTATAATAGAGGAAAGATAACTGGTTCGAATATAAATATTCGTCAATATATTGGTGAGATGTATTTTTTTCGGGCTTATAGTTACTTTGACATGTTTCAGAAATGGGGAGATTTGCCTATCATAAAAGAAGCTTTTCCAGATGATAAAGCTATTCTGATTGCGGCAAATAAACGTAGCCCTCGTAATGAGGTGGCTCGTTTTATATTAGCAGATTTGGATAGTGCCAAAACATACATGAGTGATAAATTTGATAGTAAACGTAATCGTTTATCTCCAGATGTCGCTAGTTTAATGAAATCACGTGTAGCTTTGTTTGAAGGCTCATGGTTGAATTATTTTAAAGGTACTGCATTTGTCCCTAATGGTACAAATTGGCCTGGGGCGACTAAAGACTATAATGCTAATTATAAATATCCTTCTGGGGATATTGACGCTGAGATAAAATACTTTTTCACTGAAGCCACAAAAAGCGCAGAACTTGTAGCTGAAAAATATAAAGGAGTATTAACTCAGAACACAGGACTATTACCTCAGTCTGAAGCAGATCCTGATAATCCTTACTTTAGTATGTTTGGTAGTGTAGATATGTCCGTGTATCCAGATGTATTGCTGTGGCGTCAATATAATGAGGGATTGGGTATTGTAAATAACATAGAGGTTGCCGTTCAATTTGCTAATTATGCTATCGGTTTAACTCGTGGTATGGTTGAGGGATTTGTCATGAAAGATGGTAAGCCTAGATATGCATCTCATGATGGTTTTTCTTATAATGATGAAACTTTATCTGCAGTAAGAAAAAATGCTGATCCTCGCTTATATATATTCTTAAAGGAGCCAGGACAAAAGAACATATTTAAAAATATGAGTTCGGAAAAGGAGCATTCTGTAGAAAATGAACCTTATCCTTCCATTTTATTATCAAATTCAAACGCCTATGTTACAGGGTATGCTATTCGTAAAGGAGGGACATTTAATAAGGAACTTTGTTCTAATGGAAAAGGATATGTTGGTTCGATAACTTTTCGTGCAACAGAAGCCCTGTTGAATTATATTGAGGCTAAGTATCAATTAACAAAGGATATTTCTTCAGATAGGATTCTTGAATATTGGAGTGCTATACGTACTGCTGCCGGTTTTATGAATGAGGCCATTGACCCACGAGTGACGATAAATGCAACAGACATGGAAAAGGAAAAAGGGATTGGGGAGCTTATTCTGCTGGTTTGTTATTAGAAGATGTCGTAATGTATAATATCCGTCGTGAACGACGCTGTGAATTGATGGCAGAAGGACTACGTTGGATGGATTTAATTCGTTGGAGATCTTTGGACCAAATGATTAATGAGCCTTATCATGTGGAAGGGATGCGTTTTTGGAATACCCCGATGCAGCAATGGTATAATGCAAAGGATGTTATAAGTGATGGAAGTTCTTCTGCAACAGTTTCGAATAGTAGTTTAAGTGAATATCTTCGTCCTTATGAAAAGAATATGTCAAGTGGAAACTTATATCGAGATGGTTATAATTGGCATATGGCTCATTATTTATATCCATTACCGATTAAACAGTTTCAGCTGGCTTCTTCTGATAATTCTTCTATTGAAATGTCACCTTTATATCAAAATCCATATTGGCCTACAATAGTTGATATGCCAGCTGAACAATGATGATTTTTGTAATATGATGTGTGTAGAGTTTTCCTCGTTGCATGCAAAAATATAGATGTTTTATGTGCAAATAACATTTAAATGAGAGGGGACCATTGATGAGGAACCCTCTCAAATTTATTGGTTATATATGAAATTTATTGTATGTACAGTTTTTTATATATTTTGTTGTCTTCTGACTTTCTTTGCATTTATGTGCAGGATAATTAAACTTATGATAGCAAGATAATTAAATGGAATGAACAGTAGTTGAGGGAAGTGAAGGAAGTTTTGAAGAATATTAGTATAGTGAAATAATATTAGGGTAAGGTTATGATAAGGAATATTAATTGGTTATTTTTTGTATGTTTGTTTGTCTGTTGTAGCGCGCCTGCATCAGAGATCTCAATAACAGATTGTTGGAAATATAAGGCATCGGATAATAAAGACTACGCATTAATAGATTGGGATGATTCCGAGTGGAAGATAGTAGATATTCCCCATACTTGGAATGATAAAGATGTTATAGACGAGCAGCGTGGTTATAGACGAGCAGTTTCGTGGTATAGAAAGAAACTGTTTATTCCTGCTGAAGGACAAAATAAGAAACTTGTATTGCGTTTTGATGGGGTAGGTAGTAAAGCGACTGTTTATTTGAACGGAAAATTATTAAAAACTCATTTGGGAGCATATACTGCTTTCAACGTTGATATTACTGATGAATGTAAGATTGGAGAAGAAAATGTGTTGGCTGTGAGGGTAGATAATAGCTACTCTTTGGGTGAAAACTTCCCTCCTGTATCTGGTGACTTCTCAGTTTTTGGTGGCATTTACAGGCGGGTGTTTCTTCAAATGAAAGAAAAGGTTTATTTCGTAACTGACCCCTATGCTTCTGTTCCTGTAAGAATACAAACTTCGAAAGTTACTGATGAGGTGGCCTCAGTGAATATTGAAGCGATTCTTAAGAATGAATTTGTGGAAAAGAAGAATGTGCAGGTCAGAATCTCCCTTTGTGATACAGAAAATGAAGTTGTTAAAGATAAACTGCTTAAAATGAACCTGCTGCCTGCTAAGGATTATCCATTGTCGGTGGCATTGGGAACGATGAAAAGCCCTCATCTGTGGTCTCCTGATTCTCCTTATTTATATAGGTTGAAAATTCAAATACAGGATGTAGGAAGCGGAAAAATCTATCAGGAAGAGATTTTGCCCTTTGGCTTTCGTTGGTTTACGGTTGATAAAACTGGCTTTTATTTAAATGGAAAACATATAAAATTGCGTGGTGCTGCTCGTCACCAGGATTATGCTGGGTTAGGAACAGCAATACCTGTTGAGATAAATCGTAATGATATGAGGCTATTAAAAGAAATGGGAGCCAATTTTGTACGTATCAGTCATTACCCTCAGGATCAGGAAATTTATAGAGCTTGTGATGAACTTGGACTGATTGCCTGGTCGGAAATATGCATTGTGAATGAGGTGAAAAAAAATCCGGAATTTGCTCATAATTCAAAAGAAATGTTGAAAGAAATGATTTATCAGAATTATAATCATCCTTCTGTGGTAATGTGGGGAGCGATGAATGAACTGTGGAATTATCATGAAGAAGCAATAGCCTTGGCTAGAGATTTAGAGAAGTTGAAAAAAGAGATAGATCCTTATCGGCTTTCTTGTGTGGCTTTCCATGCCTTTACTTGGGAGAAACCTTATACGCAAGACTGTAAAAACATGTTTGATATTTCGGATGTTAACGGTGTAAATGTATATGAATCCTGGTATCAGGGGGATTCTACTACTATTGGCCCTATGTTTGATAAGTTTTGCACATTCTCGGAAACGAAACCGCGCTTCCTTACAGAATTTGGGGCTGGAAGCGATGAACGTATCCATTCATATACCCCTCGTACCTTTGATTTTACTCCGGAATTTCAGATAGATTTTAATCGAAGGTATATTAACGAAATGGAAAGACGTCCTGATTATGTAGGATATTCCATTTGGAATTTGATTGATTTTCAGGTAGACGGCCGTGGAGACAGCAAGCCAAATCTGAACCAAAAAGGAATGATGACAGCGGATCGTAAGAAAAAGGAGATTTATTATTATTATCAAGCTCGGTGGACAAAGAAACCTATGATTCATGTTGCTGGAGCAGATTGGAATCAGAGAGTAGAGGTCTGTGATGATAGTGTTAAGAAACGTTCTGTAAATGTATTCTCAAATTTGGATAGGGTGGAACTCTTCCATAACGGGAAATCATTGGGAATTTGTGAGGTAAAAGAAGGAGAAGCGGAGTTTTCAGTGCCTTTTGTCAACGGAGAAAACATTCTGGAGGCAAAAAGTGGTAACCTTTCTGATCGCTTGGACATCAATATGCGATTATTACCTTCTCAATTGTCAAAGAGTAGTTATTTGTCGGAAGGATTATGTATAAATCTTGGACAGGATCATTGTTATTTTACAGATCCTTTGCTCAATGAAATTTGGCTTCCTGATCAGCCTTATAAAAATGGAGGCTGGGGATACATTGATGGTATTCCTTTTAGCTCTTGGCCAGGTTCATCTCATGATGGTGTAAGAAATGGGATAGGTGCTAATATCAAAAATACGTCACTGGAACCATTATTTCAGACATTTCATTTAGGGGCGACTAAGTATCGGTTGGATGTTCCTGAGGGTATTTATGAAATAAGTTTTTATTTAGTTGAACCTTTCAGTAGCAATGAGAGGAAGAATGCTGGACGTTCTGGAACTTCTGCAAATGGGAAACGCATTTTTGATATATTGCTTAATGGAGTGAAATACATAGAAGCATTAAATTTATCAGAGATGTATGGAGATCAGACTGCTGTAATAAAAACGGTTATACTAAATGTGGAAGACCATGAAGGCTTGAACATAGAGTTTTTTTCTCATGAAGGTAAAAGTGTTATCAGTGGCTTAAAAGTAAAAAAGATTCGTTAATGTCTTGTTTTGGCTATATTGTTTCATTTTCAGATAGAAATTTGTCCTGTATAGTTGATGTTTTGCTGTATTTTTGCTGCCATAGAATTTATTAAAACAGAAAATATATGTTTAATAGGCGAAGAAAAATAGGTAGTTTGTTGTTAAGGGGTTGTTTATCAATAGTGATATTTACATCATGTGTGGAAAAGAAGACTTCAACAGAAGTGGAAGTCTTATCTCGTCCTAAGACAACATTTACCAGTATAAATTACCAAGGAAACCGGGCACCTTTGAAACCTCTAAATTTCATTAAGTTACCAGTTGGAGATATAAAGGCCACGGGATGGCTAAAGAAATATTTATTATTGCAGAAGGAAGGTCTGACTGGTAAACTGGGCGAGATCAGTGCATAGCTGGATAAGAAAGACAATGCATGGTTACTCTCCGGTGGCGATCATGGTTGGGAAGAAGTTCCTTACTGGTTGAAAGGATATGGCAATATGGCATATATTCTGAATGATTCTGCAATGATAGCTGAAACTCAAACCTGGATTGAAGCGGCTATCCGGAGTCAGCAACCGGATGGATATTTCGGCCCGGTCAATGAACGAAGGGGGAACCGGGAACTTTGGGCAAATATGATTATGCTCTGGTGCCTGCAATCCTATTATGAATACTCCGGTGATGAGAGGGTTATCAGTCTTATGACTAACTATTTCAAATGGCAAATGACGGTACCTGATGAGAATTTCCTGAAAGATTATTGGGAAAACAGCCGTGGAGGAGATAATCTGTACAGTGTTTATTGGCTCTACAACCGGACGGGTGATAAATTCCTGCTGGAGCTTGCAGAGAAGATACACCGTAATACTGCCGACTGGACCAATGATTCGGCATTGCCTAACTGGCATAATGTAAATATTGCTCAATCTTTCCGTGAGCCGGCTACTTATTATATGCTTAGTGGTGATTCGACAGATTTGAAAGCTTCTTATAGAGTACACCATCTGGTGCGCCGCATATTTGGGCAAGTACCGGGAGGTATGTTTGGAGCTGACGAGAATGCCCGTCTGGCTTATATAGATCCGCGACAGGGAACAGAAACCTGTGGCTTTGTAGAGCAGATGGCTTCGGATGAAATCATGCTTTGTATGACTGGTGATCCTTTCTGGGCAGAACATTGCGAGGATGTGGCATTTAATTCTTATCCGGCAGCAGTGATGCCTGATTTTAAGGCATTGAGATACATTACCTGTCCCAATCAGGTAGTGAGTGATTCTCAGAATCATAGGCCCGGTATCGATAATGGAGGCCCTTTCCTGGCAATGAATCCTTTCAGTAGTCGTTGCTGCCAGCATAATCATGCACAGGGATGGCCTTATTATATTGAGAACCTGATGTATGCAACTCCCGATAATGGTTTGGCTGCCGTTATTTACGGTCCTTGTACCACGCAGGCTAAGGTGGGTGAAAACGGTGCAGTCGTTACCCTGAAAGAAGAGACGAACTATCCTTTCGAGGAGTCTATACGTTTTGTCTTGCAAGCTTCCGGGAGTGTGGATTTCCCTTTGTATCTACGTATTCCTTCCTGGTGTAAGAACGCTAAGGTGCTTGTCAACGGGAATGTGGTGAATGCTGATATGGAGTCGGGTAAATACATCCGTTTGTGCAGAACATGGAGCGAAGGTGATGTGGTTACTTTACAATTGCCGATGGCATTATCCGTCAAGCGTTGGGAAACAAACCAGAATAGTGCGAGTGTGAATTATGGTCCGTTGACTTTCTCTCTGTTGATAGAAGAAGAATATAGGAAAGTGAACAGTGCGGAAACAGCCATCTGGGATTCCAAATGGCAGAAGGATGCGGACGTGAACGCATGGCCTACTTACGAGATTTATCCGCAGAGTGCATGGAATTATGCTTTGAAGCTGGACGATAAAGCTTTGACACAGTGCCTGAAAGTAGAAAGAAAAGAATGGCCTTCTGATGATTATCCTTTTACCACTCAGAGTGTGCCCCTTATGATAAAGGCAAAAGGGCGGAAAGTACCTTCCTGGGGAATTGACAAGTATGGACTGTGCGGAGTATTGCCGGAAGAAGATGCTCCCAAAAGTGAAGTACTGGAAGAAATTACGCTTATACCGATGGGAGCCGCCCGTTTGCGTATTTCGGCTTTCCCCGTAACCCAATAAAATAAATGAGATAACATCGCGATACTATGAAGAACTGTAGATTGATATTGATTATAGGTATACTGGTTTTAGGGATAACAAAGTTGCCGGCATCGGAATATGAGAAGGTGCGTAAAGCACCTCGCGTGCATGTTCCGGTGTGGCAAGCCTTTGCCCTGTCGGATGTGGAGTTGACTGACAGCTATTTCAAGAAAGCAATGGAGCTGAATAAAGAATACTTGCTTTCACTGGAAGTAGACAGGCTGATTCCGCATGTACGCCGTGGTGTGGGGCTACAAGGAAAAGGCTCTAATTATGGAGGTTGGGAAACACATGGAGGATGTAGCTACGGACATTATATGTCGGCTTGTGCCATGATGTATGCTTCTACAGGCGAGAAAGCGTTCCTGGATAAACTCAATTATATGCTGAGCGAATTGCAGGAGTGCCAGAATCAGACAAAAGACGGATGGTTCATTTCCGGTGCGGGAGCGAAGGAAGGATATCGGCAATTACTGCAAGGTAACGTTATCCTGAACCGACCCGATGAGACCAGACAACCCTGGAATTATAACCAGAATGGTAATTCTTGGTATTGCATTCATAAGATTCTGGCAGGTTTGAAGGATGCCTATGTCTATGCAGACTGCAAGCAGGCGAAAGATATCCTGCTTCCTTTGGCCGATTTCATTGCTGATATCGCTTTGAATAGTAATAGCGATTTATTTCAGAGTACACTGAGTGTGGAGCAAGGCGGAATGAATGAAGTGTTTGCCGATATCTACAGCATAACCGGAGATGATAAGTATTTGCAGACAGCCAAGAGATTTAACCACATTAATGTAATATATCCGGTAGCCAATGGAGAAGATGTACTATTCGGTCGCCATGCCAATGATCAGATACCTAAATTCATGGGAGTAGCCCGGGAATATGAATTTTCCTCTAATGAAGTTTATCATAAAGCTGCCCGTAACTTCTGGGATATGATTATAAATAATCACACGTTGGCTATCGGAGGAAATAGTTGCTATGAACGTTTCGGCATACCGGGTGAGGAGAGTAAGCGTCTGGATTATACTTCGGCTGAGACTTGTAATACCTATAATATGCTGAAGTTATCCAGGCAAATGTTCATGCTGGATGGAGATTATAAATATCTGAATTACTATGAGCATGCTTTATATAATCATATATTAGCTTCTCAGGACCCGGATATGCCCGGATGTGTAACCTATTATACGTCTCTGTTGCCCGGTTCTTTCAAACAATACAGCACTCCGTTCGATTCTTTCTGGTGCTGTGTCGGTACAGGAATGGAAAATCATTCCAAGTATGCTGAGTCCATCTATTTTAAATCAGAACAGGATTTGCTGGTTAATCTGTATATTCCCTCACGCTTGAATTGGAAAGAAAAGGGGATGGCGTTGACAATGAATACCCGTTTCCCGGAATCGGATACGATTTCTGTCAGCATAGACAAGAAAGGGGATTATACCGGTTCATTCCTGTTTCGTTATCCTGCCTGGGTAGATGGCGAAGCGGTGGTTCTGATCAATGGAAAGGAAGCGAAGATGGAAGCCCATAAAGGAAACTATATACGTCTGTTGTCTCCGGTACAGACAGGAGACATCATCACTTTGGTATTTGCCCGGAAGTTATATATCGACTATGCAAAGGATGAACCTCACTTTGGTTCTGTCATGTATGGCCCGTTGTTGCTGGCCGGTGGATTGGGCAAGGAGAATATGCCGGCAGACCGTGTTTCCGATAATCGGGCATGCCGTGAATCGGTACCTGCCGGAAATATCCCGATGCTGGTTGGCTCATTGGCGGACCTGGATAGTTGGATTGTATGTTCTTCACAAAGTCCGCTGCACTTTACAGTTAAGAATGGGGGGTAAGCAACAGGATGTGGAACTGATTCCTTATTTCCGGATGCATCATCAACGGTATACGGTCTACTGGAAAATATACAGTCCCGAAGAATTTACCTATCGCACCCGTTCTCTGACGGATGAAGTGAAGATAGGGGATGAGAAGGATGAAAAGCAGCATTTGCTCCGGGGAGAGAATGATTCGATCTACTGGCACGATTTCTTTTGGGCAAAGAACAGGCAATATCGTATGGCAGACGGCGGCTGGTTCTCTTACGTTCTGCATATAGATAAAAAAGAAACAAAGCCCTATAACCTGATCTGCCGTTTCTGGGGGGATGAATCGGAAACCGGTCAATTTGATATCCTGGTGGATGATAACCTGCTATGTACGGTCCGTTTGGACAGAAGGCTCTATTTGACTTATGTGGACGATGTATTCCCTATTCCGGTGGAATGGACACAAGGCAAAGATAAAGTGAAAGTGACATTCCGGGCCGGTAAGGATAAGCGGGCGGGCGGATTGTATGAATTGAAAATAACTTCTGATACGAATTACAGATAAACCATAAAATATAGAATAACCATGAAGAAAACACTGATAGTCCTTTGGGCTTCCTGTACTCTCCTTTCCTGTGAGTCTATGCAGGAAAAGTCTGATTATCTTTATAAGGATGTGCCTTTTACCAATGTGCATTTCAATGATAACTTTTGGGCGCCACGTATCGAAACCATTCGTAGTGTAACCGTTCCTTTTGCTTTCCAGAAATGTGAAGATACGCATCGCATCGATAATTTTGCCGTAGCAGGCAAATTGATGGAGGGTGAGTTCAATTCACCTTATCCGTTTGATGATTCGGATGTCTATAAGATTATGGAAGGAGCCTCTTATCTGATGGCTGTCAAGCAGGATAAGGCATTGGATGCTTATGTGGATAGTCTTATCACCCTGATTGCTGCCGCGCAGGAACCGGACGGATACTTGTATACAGTCCGTACAAGTGGCGGAAACCATCCGTGGATCGGTAAGGAAAGATGGGAGAATGAACGGGATAATAGTCATGAGCTCTATAACGTAGGACATATGTACGAAGCCGCGATGGCTCATTATCTGGCAACAGGGAAACGTTCGTTCCTGGATATAGCGATAAAGAGTGCGAATCTGCTATGCGAGACTTTTGGGCCGGAAGAAGGGAAAATCACGGTAGCACCCGGACATCAGGAAGTTGAAATTGGTTTGGTTAAACTCTACCGGGTAACGGGAGATAAACGTTATCTTGATCTGTCCCAGTTCTTTCTGGATGCACGTGGAAGATATGATAAGTACGACAGTAGCAGTGAAGACCAGTTCCGTAATGGCGCTTACTGGCAGGATCATAAACCGGTGCTGGAACAGGATGAGGCGGTAGGCCATGCCGTGAGAGCCACTTACATGTACTCTGCAATGACAGATGTTGCCGCACTTAAGAACGAAGAACCTTATAAGAATGCTATAGATAAGCTTTGGGAAAATGTAGTTGGAAAGAAAATGTATATCACCGGTGGTATCGGTTCCACCCGTCACGGCGAAGCTTTCGGCAAGAATTATGAATTGCCCAATAGTACCGCCTACTGTGAGACTTGCGCCGCTATAGCCAACTGTATGTGGAATTTGCGCATGTTTATGTTGCATGGAGATTCCAAGTATATTGATGTTCTGGAGCGTTCCCTGTATAATGGTGTGCTGAGTGGCATCAGTCTGGATGGCAAGAAATTCTTTTATCCGAATGTGTTGACTTGTGATGAGAATGGTGCCGAACGTAGCGAATGGTTTGATTGCTCTTGCTGTCCTTCCAATTTATCCCGTTTCATTCCTTCAGTTCCCGGATATGTGTATGCGGTTTCTGCCAAAGGAATGTATGTCAACTTATACGGAGCCAATGAGGCCGAAGTTGTTTTAAACAGTGGAGAGCATATTAAGCTGACACAACAAACTGATTACCCTTGGGATGGTAAAGTCAGACTGACACTGACACCCGAAAGTAAGAAGCACTTCGATGTAATGCTGCGTATTCCCGGATGGGTGAATGATCAGCCGGTTCCTTCTGATTTGTATAACTATACGGCAACCCATAAACCGGCGGTGGAGATAACCGTAAATGGACGCGCCAAAGAGTACAGAATGGAAAAAGGCTATGCTGTTCTGTCGGAAGATTGGAAACCGGGTGATGTCATTGAAATAAATTTACCCATGGAGGTACATACATGTAAGGCAAATGATCTGGTGGAAGCTGATGTCAATCATATAGCTGTGGAACGCGGCCCGATTGTTTATTGCGCTGAATTTGCCGATAATAAGAATGTAGTTCTTAACTATGTACTGAAACCGGAAACAGCTTTTGCACCCGTTTTTGAAAATGCCATGTTCGGTGGAGTAAATGTATTGAAGGGCGAGGCTGAACGGATTGTTGCTGAGGATAACTTTAAAGTCATCAAGTCTGTAATAGATTCCCTTACTTTGATTCCTTATTATGCACGTTCCCATAGGGGAAATGGTGAAATGACCGTATGGTTTCCTTCGGATGAAACAATTCTGAAGAATCAACTGATAGAGCGTGGGCGTATGACGGATAAAGTTATTATCGGGCATACTGACTCGGAGGCAGCCCATAACCTGAAAGGTAAGAATACGCATACCGGAGGGCCCAATACTTGGCGGGATGCATCGGACGGCGGTTGGTTCTCCTATACAATGAAGGTGGATGTGGAACGACCGATGGAATTGGTGTTGACTTATCTCAGTACGGATGGTGGTAACCGGGAGTTTGAGATTCTGGTAAATGACCGGAAGATTGGTGAGCAAAAACTGCGGGCGGAAACTTATAGTGCCTGGATTGACAGGGTTTATCCCATACCTGCCGATTTGACGAAAGGCAGAAAAAGTGTGACGGTGAAGATTCAGGCTTTGCCCGGAATGATTGCCGGAGGAGTATTCGGTTGCCGGACACAAAAACAAAAGGAATAGGAGAATGTAGGAATGAAGTAGCAAAATGGCAAAATGATAATTTGGCTCCTTCAGAATCCTTTCGTTCGTCCTATTTCTAAAGAAGTGAAAAGAAACGCAAGGATTTTGCGTTTTAAAGATTTGAAGAGATGTTAAGATTGGGGATAATCTGATAAAATGCTATATAATTTCTAATATCTTGCACGTTTGGATTTGAATCTGTTCGAACTGTATTGAAAAGGAAAGTTTTCTTTGCTTCAAGTGCTTCCGCCAACCAGAACAAATAAGTTCTGGTTGGCGGAATGGTTATACCCTTTATGATACATGGCTACACCTAATGGGGTAAAAGGTTACACCTTTTGAGCAAAATGGTGTAGCCTTGGAAAAAGGATTATCTGTTTTATAGAAACAGATTGTGTGTTTTGACTGATTAGATTGTATGTTTGGGGTAAATAGACCGTTTGTTTTGAGGTAAATAGGCGGGTTATTTCACGCAAAATATGATTTCTTTTTTCCAGATAGCTCGTTTTATTCAAACCTTGAGTTCGTAAAATTTTAATAAGCTGATAGTATAGAAAGGAAAATGCTTGTTTTTATTTCTATTTGATAGTTAGTATAGTGCCTTTTAAAACTGATATGATTGCATTTTCTGCCATATACAAGTATGGCAATTACAATTCATAAGGCAGCCTGCCCCTTTGAAACTCCTGTGTTGAAAGGATTTTTGCATGGTTTGCCAAGAACCTTTTGTACCCCCTATTAATGACAGGATTTTACTGTCTTTTGCCAGAATTATGATGTAAATCTCCTCTTCTAATCCCTACATTTGTGTAAATCAAACTGCGGATTTCTGGAAGATGAGACAGATTTGATACTATGAGTTCTTATAATACACTATTGTTATACTTATTAATTAATCTAATTTATGGAAAAGAAAAGAGTATTTGATGTTGGAATGCTCCCTGACAAATGGCATTCCTGCTGGGGGATTTGTTTGATTATGACATTGTTGTTTGTCAATTCACCCCTTGCTTTGTTTGCCGATGTTGCTGCTGTAGCTTCTACGACACAAGCTACAAAAACAATAAAGGGAACAGTGACAGGCGTCGACAAAGAACCCTTAATAGGTGTACTTATCACAGTGAAAGGAACTGCCCAGGGAGTGATTACCGGTGCTGACGGGCAGTACGAAATCACGAATATTTCGAGCAATGCTATATTGGTATTCTCTTATATAGGATATCAGAAACAGGAAATCCAGTTGAAAAATCAGTCTGTATTGAATGTTGTGATGCAGGAATCCAATGAAATGCTGGATGAAGTTGTAGTAGTTGGTTATGGCACTCAGAAAAAAGTGACGATAACAGGTGCTGTATCTGCTGTCAGTACCAAAGAACTGACTCAATCTCCTGTTGCCAATATCTCCAATTCATTGGCAGGTAAATTGACCGGTGTTACTGCTATTCAGAATTCGGGAGAACCTGGCTATGACGGTGCTACCATCTGGGTACGTGGACAGGGAACCTATCAGACTGCTTCCAATCCGTTAGTTATTGTAGATGGCATTGAACGCGCATTTGGTGATATTGACCCGAATGAAATAGAAAGTATTTCTATCCTGAAAGATGCTTCTTCCACAGCCGTATATGGAGTACGTGGTGCGAATGGAGTTGTGATTGTTACTACGAAAAGAGGATCTGAGGGTAAACCTCGTATAAATGTCAATGTACAGCAGGCCATGCTGAACCCTACCCGGTTGCCGGAATATCTGGAATCATATGATGCTTTGCAACTTTACAGAGAAGGTCTGAAGAATGACGGTCTTAATTATGCAACATATACGGATGAGTATATTGAGAAGTTCCGTGATCGCAGTAACCCCACTTACCAGTATTTGTATCCTAATGTAAACTGGCAAGAAGAGTTGTTGCGGAAAGCCTCATTCAAAACTCAGGCCAATGTCAATGTATCGGGTGGTAGCGGCGCCGTTCGTTACTATATATCCGTATCCTATCTAAATCAAAGTGGTATGTACAAGCATACGGACTTGAATGATTACGATACTCAGGTACGTTCCGAACGCTATAATTTCCGTTCCAATCTGGATGTGGATTTCTCTAAGAGACTGAAGATGGAACTGAATCTTGGAGGAATTATCCAAGATAACAACTTCCCCGGTCAGGCGGCAGGAACTATCTTCAAAGCTATACAACAAACTCCTTCCTGGTGGTATCCTATGCTTAATCCGGATGGATCCATCGGCGAAATTGCAGGTAAAAATGCTAATCCGTATGCTCTTCTCACACAGACCGGTTATGGAGCCCACCATACCACAGCGTTGAATGCTACGGTGGGATTATCCTGGGATATGTCGGGACTGGTGAAAGGTTTGATTGCCAAAGGACGTATAAGTTTTGATAATAGTAATTGGCGAAATGTGAACAGACATCGTTCTTATAAGTCTTATACATTCTCAATTGATGAAAATGAAACGGATCTATCCAAAGGAACTTATTCTTCCGTAGGAGATGGTAATACGACATTAGGTTATGATGTGATTGCCAATGGTTGGAGAACAGCCGTAGTAGAAGCCTCTTTGAATTATGACAGACAATTTGGACGGCATCAGGTAGGTTTACTGGCATTGTATAACCAACAACAAAATACACCGAGTGTGGGTGGAGGTACTCAGAATGCGGTGGCTGGTTTACCTTATCGTCGGCAAGGGCTGGTTGGACGTGTTACTTATAATTTGGACAAGAAGTATTATTTTGAATTTAATGCGGGATATAATGGTTCCGAGAACTTCCCGAAAGGTAAACGTTTTGGTTTCTTCCCTGCCGTGTCCGGTAGCTGGTTGATTTCAGAAGAGAACTTTATAAAGAATAATGTGTCCTGGCTCGATATGTTGAAGTTAAGGGCTTCTTTCGATGAAGTGGGAAATGACCAGATTGGTGGTAGCCGCTTTATGTATATGACGACCTGGAATCCGAATATGTATGGTTATAACTTTGGTTATGTGCGCGATGGTTGGTATCTGGGAGGTGCCCAGGAAGCTACTACCGGAAATCCGAATGTAACGTGGGAACGTGCCCGGAAGATAGATGTCGGTTTGGATATAGCTTTGTTCAATAATCAGTTGCGTTTCACCGGTGACATCTTCTTCGAACACCGTACGAATATCCTCACTACTCCTTTGACTATTCCCGACCTCTCGGGTGTAGAGTCCCTTCCGCTTATCAATGCAGGTATTGTAGATAATAAAGGTTTTGAATTAGAATTGGAATATCGTAAGGCTTTCCGTAATGCCAGCATCTTTGCTGTAGCCAACTTCTCTTATGCCCGCAATAAGATCATTGATATGACCGAACCTGACTATGTGGGCCGTGAGTGGCGTGAAAACGAAGGACGTCGGATTGGTGAGATGTGGGGACTGACAGCTATCGGTTTGTTTGAATCGGAAGAAGATATTGCCAATAGTCCGAAACAAATGTATGGTGATGTGCAGCCCGGTGATATCAAATATAAGGACTTGAATAATGACAATGTGATTGATGCGGAAGATGAAGGCTTTTTGGGGCGTATCGATAAACCTGATAAGATATTCGGTCTTTCATTGGGCGGTAGTTATAAAGGCTTTGACCTGAGTGTACTGTTCCAGGGAGCTGCCGGAGCCTATATCTGGTATTCCGGTGATCTGGTTTGGCCCTTTGCCCGCTTCTCCAATGTCCTTGCCGATGTGAAAGGTAATTACTGGTCGAAGGACAATACTCCGGCGCAGAATGCAAAGGTGGATTATCCTCGTATGACATCTGACTCTAATCCAAACAATTATCAGGCAAGTTCTTACTGGACGCGTTCTTCCGATTACATTCGCCTGAAGAATCTGGAAATCGGTTACTCCTTGCCGGAAGCTTTCTGTAAACGTATGGGAATGGCAGGCTGTCGCTTCTATCTGACCGGAGAGAATCTGATCACTTGGGATAAGATTAAAGTCTTCGATCCGGAAATGCCTCATAGCTCGGGCAACTATCCTCAACAGAAAATATATAATATCGGAGTAAACTTGACCTTTTAAAGAAATACAGATATGAAAAAGATAAAATTTATACTATTATTTATATGTTCTGTCATGCTGACAACGTCTTGTGACTATCTGGATATTGCACCGACAGAAGTTTCCTCTGAAGAAGAAATCTTCAGTGATATCAAAACTGCGGAACTGGCCTTGGGACGTATTTACTGGAGCTTATATTGGGACCATGGGAGCTTGAGGCGTGACGGATTCAAGAGTGAGCTGGGTGCTTGTACCGATGAGATGTATGATCATTGGGAAACTCCGGCTTCCAGACTGTTGTATAACAGCGGGGCATGGGGCGCTTCGAATAACCCGCTGGGTGAATGGAAGTTTATGTACAATTTCGTTCGTCGTGCCACTGTTTTCATTGACAATATAGATAAAGTAGAATTGAAAGCTACACAAATAGCATATTATTCGGATCGTGTGAAGCAATATAAGGAGGAAGCCGTTTCTTCAGAGCCTATTTCTTTTTCGATCTTTTCCGTCAGTACGGTGCTATTCCTTTACCAAAAGAGTTGGTGGACATTTCTAATGTGGAGAATACGATGTTGCCGAGAGCTTCTGTGACTGAAGTAGTCGATTATATTTGTTCTGAATTGGATATTGCTGCCGCCGGATTGCCTGATTCCTATTCTACCCAAGAATTGGGACGAATTACGAAGGGTGCTTGTCTGGCACTGAAAGCCCGTACCTTGCTGTATATGGCAAGTCCTTTGTACAATGGTAACAAGATGTATGCTGACCAGATAAATCCTGACGGTACGCAGTTATTCCCTCAGGGATACGATAAAGAGTTATGGAAAAGAGCGGCGGAAGCAGCACAAGCAGTAATAGATTGGAGTGCTCGTGCAGGTATCATTCTTGAACAGCCCAATCCTTCCAATCCGGTAGATAATTATGCGAAACTCTTCTATGATAACACGCATTCCAAGGAAATCATTCTTCCGGGATTGCTGGGTACGGATATGACGATTGATCAGGAATGTACCTCCAATGCCGGTGATTACGGTGGTTATGGTAAGTTCTCTGTTTTGCAGGAGATGGTGGATGCGTATGAAACCAAAGACGGTTATTTCCCTTTCAAGATGGACGACGATGGTTGTGTGATTTATGATGCAAATGGTAATCCTCAGATTGATCCGGAGTCGGGATACACGGAAACCGGATTCTGGTCGGGCGAACTGTTTGATGGAAAGACGATGAAACATGTTGAGAATATATCTAATATGTATAAGGATCGTGATCCACGTTTCTATGCCTCCATATCTTTCCAGGGCACTTATTGGAAATCGGAGTTTGTCAACCGTCCGCTATACTATGCTTACTGGCTGAACAATAGCGATGACTCTTTCGAAGGAAACAAGAAGTTGGTAGGAAAGAGTTGTGAAACAGGATATAGCATCCGCAAATGGATGGATCCCAATATTAATTTGAAAATGTCGTGGCGTACAAGCCATCATTATCCACATTTCCGCTTGGCCGAACAATATCTGAACTGTGCTGAGGCTTGGAATGAGTACTTGGATAGACCGGATGATAAAGTATATAGTGCTATTAATGCTGTGAGAAACAAGGTTGGTATGCCTTCACTTCCTATCACTGAAGAGGATAAGACCCAGGTGGGTATGCGTAAGAGAATCAGAAATGAACGCCGGGTAGAATTGTTTTATGAGAACCACCGTTTCTATGATGTACGTCGCTGGATGATAGCTAAAAAGGTAGACGGTGCGAATGTTACCGGTATGAACTCACTTCCTGCCATGGAAGAATTGGAAAAAGCTGCACAGCAATCGGGATTGAATTTGAGTGTTCCTTCCGAATCGAAGCAAGTGGGTTTATCCGTATTCTACAAACGCTCGAAACTGATGAAACGTGTATTTGAGGATAAGCATTACCTGTTCCCGATTCCACAGACTGAGATCGATAAGAATAAGAACCTGATTCAGAATCATGGTTGGTAAATTTTATACATAAAACAGAACGGATGAAATATATAACTTGTTTGCTGGTAGGTACTTTGCTAAGTGCCTACACAACTGCCGAAGCTGCAGATACTAAAATAGTGGTGAACCCTGTGCAACCCGCACAACGGACTTTGTTTCCGCTTACGGACGTGAGACTGGGCGACAGCCAGTTTAAAGATATTCAGGAACTGGATCATGCTTATCTACTATCATTGGAGCCGGAACGTCTGTTATCCTGGTTCCGGCGGGAGGCAGGTCTTGCTCCTGATGCACCCGCTTATCCTTTTTGGGAGTCCGAAGATGTCTGGGGTGGTGGCCCTCTGGCCGGGCATATTATGGGCTTCTCGTTGTCTTCCATGTCAATGATGTATGAAGCTACGGGAAATGAGGCACTGAGGAGAAAGATTGAAAAGATGGTTCGCGGACTGAAAGAGTGTCAGGATGCCCAGGGAGATGGCTATCTGTTGGCAACGATCAACGGGCGACGCATCTTTGAAGAAGTAGTGAGTGGAAAGTTCACTACCAACAATCCGACAATCAACGGGGTATGGGAACCTGTATACATCATGAATAAAATCATGTTAGGGTTGTATAATGCCTATCTGGGTTGTGATCTTCCTCAAGCAAAAGATGTGCTGGTGAAGATGGCTGACTGGTTTGGATATCAGGTTCTGGATAAACTGACTTATGAACAGATTCAGGAGTTACTGGTATGTGAACATGGTTCTATCAATGAGTCGTATATCACTGTATACGAGATTACAGGCGATGAGAAGTACCTGAAATGGGCTAAACTTCTGAATGATGAAGACATGCTTATTCCCGCAGCCGAGGAACGGGATGTATTGAACGGTTGGCATGCCAATACGCAAATTCCCAAGTTCACGGGTTTCGAGAAGGTATACAACTATACCCAGGAAGATAAGTATACCCGGGCGGCACAGTTCTTCTGGGAAACTGTGGTGGACAAGCATACCTGGGTGATTGGTGGAAACAGTACGGGAGAGCACTTCTTTCCGGTAGATCAGTTTGAAAAGAGAGTGCCAAGTGACGGAGGACCGGAGTCTTGTAATTCCGTGAATATGATGAGGCTGACGGAAACCTTGTATCAGGATTACGGAAGAATGAAGATGGTGGATTATTACGAACGGGTATTGTATAATCATATCCTAGCTAATTATGATCCTCATGAAGGAATGTGTACTTACTATACTTCTATGCGTCCGGCACATTACCGGATATATGGAACCCAGCATCATAGTTTCTGGTGCTGTACCGGTACAGGTATGGAGGCTCCTGCAAAGTTTGGAAAGATGATATATGCGCATCAAGGTTCCGAGTTGTATGTCAACCTCTTTATGCCTTCCGAGCTGAACTGGAAAGATAAGGGTGTGAAACTGGTACAGAACACGGACTTCCCTGATAATAATAAGGTGGGTTTTGTAATCAATACGGCTGCTGGCGTTCATTTCACTTTGAATATCCGCAAACCTCATTGGTCGACTGCGAAGAAGATGACCGTATGGGTGAATGGCAAGAAGATGCAGTTAGCTCCGAACACTGAAGGTTATGTACAGTTGGACCGCTCGTGGAGCAATGGAGACAAAGTAGAGGTGGGATTAACTCCCCAGGTTACAGTAGAATATCTGAAAGGCAGTGATAAATATGCTGCATTTCTCTATGGTCCCGTAGTCCTGGCAGCAAAAGTCGGCAATAATGGACTGGAAGAAGCCTATAGTTTCAGATTCCCGAAAAGAACGGTTGCCACTTTAGAAATTCCAATGCTGACAGCTCCTGCATTAATAGGTTCTTTAGATAAAATAAAGAAAGCAGTTTCCAGAAAACCGGATAAGGAATTAGTGTTTGAATGTTCATCGGAGGTAGCTTCCACTACTTTTGAGTTGATTCCTTTCAATAGAATTCATTTCAACCGTTATGCCATCTATTTCCCGCTTTATAAACAGATGAAAGATTATCAGGCTGTTTATGACCAGGAAAAGAAGACTATCCTGGAAAATGAGATGTTGCAAGCGAATACGGTAGACCATGTACTGATTCAGTCGCCACTTTCGGAGAGCGATCATAAACTGGCGGGTGTGAATATGGATTGGGGTGAAGCATATGGTCGTTCATGGAGGCATGCTTCCAATGGCGGTTACTTTATGTACCAGATGGCGGTATTGCCGGATGTACCTCAAAGTCTCTACATGCAGTTCATCAATACGGATGGAGGTGCAAGGGTATTCGATGTATTGGTAGATGGAAAGCAGATTGCTACAATAGATCGTTGCCAACCTAAAGACATTCCGGATCTATTCTATTATGAAGTAGTACCGCTTCCCAAAGAACTGCTTTCCGGAAAGAAATCCGTGACGGTGAAGTTACATGCAAAGAAAAATAATACGGTAGGAGGACTATTTGATATTCGGATAGTAAAGGTAGAATAATTTAAGGTAATCAGTAGTTTCTAAATTAGGATGGGATGAGAATGTATTCGTGCTGATACATTCTCATCCTTATTTTATACTCTTTCGTCTTGTTGAAGGTAAAAAGAATAGGTGGTTAGACAAAATTGGATTAAAAAATAGTGATTATTGTGATACTTATCTTCTGTTTTGCCCTATTTTTGTATCGGATGTTGTGAACAGTTGTTGTTGCATCAAATCGTGTACACCTAAAATAATACTATCTTCATGAGAAAAATCATTCATTTAATTCTAATTGTTTTATTGTTAGTTCCCTGCAGCGTATTGCAGGCGTCTCACCAATCAGAGTTTTCCACTGCCGGTTTCTTCGAATTACCCAATTCCGGACGTGAAGTGTTTTCCATGAATCCGGCCTGGCGTTTTTATAAAGGAAGCGTTGTCGGTGCTGAGGCTATAAGTTTTGATGATACGGAATGGACTGTAGTCTCCCTGCCTAATGGGATTGAATACCTGCCTACGGAAGCCAGCGGTTGCATCAATTACCAAGGTGAAGTTTGGTATCGTAAGCACTTCACTCCCGCAGATGCATTGAAAGAAAAGAAGTTATTCCTGCATTTTGAAGCTATCATGGGGAAGAGCAAGGTGTTTGTGAATGGCCGGTTGATAAAAGAACATTTTGGTGGTTACTTGCCGGTGGTCGTAGATGTAACCGATGCCCTGAAATGGGGAGAGGATAATGTGATTGCCGTATGGGCGGACAATAGTGATGATCCGTCTTATCCTCCCGGAAAGGCACAGGATGTCCTTGATTTTACCTACTTCGGTGGTATCTACCGTGATTGCTGGCTGGTAGCTCATAATCCTGTCTTTATCACTGACCCTAACTTTGAGGACGAGGTCGCAGGTGGCGGTCTGTTTGTGGCTTATGATAAGGTATCGGATGCCTCGGCTGAAGTATTGTTGAAAGCTCATCTACGTAATGATAGCCGTAAAACTTTTACAGGAGTTGTGGAATATGAATTGCAGCAACCGGATGGTGCTCAAGTGGCGTTCCTGAATGATAAAATACAGGTACGTCCGGGTAAGGCTGTTACTTCAAAAGATAAAATCACAGTAAAGAGTCCATTGTTGTGGAGTCCGGAGACTCCTACGTTATATAATCTGATTGTGCGTATCCGTGACCACGAAGGAAAAGTGGTGGATGGTTACCGTCGCCGTATTGGTATCCGCAGTGTGGAGTTTAAAGGCAAGGATGGCTTCTGGCTGAACGGCAAACCTTATGAAGGACCGTTGATCGGTGCCAATCGCCACCAGGACTTTGCCGTAGTGGGTAATGCAGTACCCAACAGCATTCACTGGCGTGATGCAAAGAAACTGCGGGATGCGGGAATGAAGGTGATCCGCAATGCCCATTGTCCGCAAGACCCGGCTTTCATGGATGCATGCGATGAACTCGGTTTGTTTGTAATAGTCAATACTCCGGGCTGGCAGTTCTGGAATGATGCTCCTGAATTTGCACAACGTGTATATAGTGATATACGTAACTTGGTACGCCGTGACCGTAACCATACTTGTGTCTGGTTGTGGGAACCTATCCTGAATGAAACCTGGTATCCGGATGATTTTGCCAAGAAGACCCGTGAACTGGTCGATCAGGAATATCCTTACCCTTATTGTTATTCCGGTTGCGACAGCGGAGCGCGTGGTAAAGAATATTTCCCGGTACTTTTCACTCATCCGTCTTTTGATGGGAAAGCCTGGGGTGATCCGAATGCCGATCCTAAAATTACCTATTTTACCCGTGAGTGGGGCGACAATGTGGATGATTGGAGTTCGCATAACTCACCCAGTCGTGTAGCACGCAACTGGGGAGAGCAACCTATGCTCATTCAGGCCCGGCATTATGCCAATCCTACCTATACTTATACTTGCTATGATGCTCTTTATCGCACTCCCCGGCAACACGTGGGCGGATGTCTCTGGCACTCGTTCGACCATCAACGTGGTTACCATCCCGATCCGTTTTATGGTGGATTGATGGATGTATTCCGTCAGCCCAAGTATTCGTACTATATGTTCAAGGCACAGCGTTCGCCTGAGAAACAGGAACGCCTTTTCGAGACTGGTCCGATGGTTTATATAGCTCATGAAATGACTCCGTTCTCAAGTAAGGATGTCACTGTTTATTCGAATTGCGAGGAAGTACGGCTTACTTTCATGAGAGACGGGAAAGTGGCTACTTACAGCAAGCCGCTGACAGAAGCCGGTATGCCTTCACCTGTTATCACTTTTCCGGATGTCTATGACTTCCAGATGGACAAAGCCATGTCCCGGAAGAAAAAGCAAGAGGATGTGCTTTTGCTGGCCGAAGGGCTGATAGATGGCAAAGTGGTTGCCACCCATGAGGTGCACCCGGCACGCCGTCCGGAGAAGTTGCTGCCTTGGATAGATAATGAAGGAGTTGACCTGAAAGCCGATGGTTCCGACTTTGTAACAGTAGTGGCAGCCGTTGCCGATAAAAATGGGAATATCAAGCGCTTGAATAATTATTATGTGAAGTTCCATGTGGAAGGCGAAGGACGCCTTCTGGGAGATGCTTCCATATTGGCAAATCCCGCACCTGTAAAGTGGGGCACTGCTCCGGTACTGATACAGTCGACCTTGAAACCGGGCAAGATAAAGGTGACAGCCAGTATGCTGTTTGAAGGTTCGCAGATGCCCACCAGTGCTGTACTGGAGTTGGAGAGTGTGCCGACAGAGCATCCGTTACTATATTCGGGGAAAGAGGCGGCGCTTATTTCAAATCCTTCTGCCGCCGGATTGGGAGGAACAGCTGTTAAATCAGCTGCTGAGTTGGAACAGGAGCGGTTGCAGAAAGAACAGAATGCGCAGAAGCTGAAAGAAGTCGAGAAGCAACAGGAAGATTTCGGTGAGAAGAAGTGAATGAACTTTCCCGATGAAATAGAAAAAACAATGATATGAAATCTATAAAAGTAACTTTGGGTACAGGATTGTTGACCGCTATTTCTTTATATAGCAATGCGGCTAATAATTCATCTAGGCCTAATATCATTTTTATTCTTTGCGATGATATGGGCTATGGCGACTTGGGATGTTACGAACAGAAATATATCCAGACGCCCAATCTTGACCGTATGGCGCAGGAAGGTATGTTGTTTACTCAAGCTTATGCCGGTAGTCCGGTTAGTGCACCTTCCCGTGCTTCTTTGATGACCGGGCAGCACACTGGGCATACTCATGTGCGTGGTAATAAAGAATATTGGAAGAATGTTCCTACCGTGACATACGGTATCAATAAAGATTTCTCTGTCGTGGGGCAGGAACCGTATGATGAAGGTCACATTATTCTGCCCGAAATCATGAAGAAGAATGGCTATACTACAGGAGTTTTCGGTAAATGGGCAGGCGGCTACGAAGGTTCCTGCTCCACACCGGATAAACGGGGTGTAGATGAATTCTACGGTTATATATGTCAGTTTCAGGCACATTTGTACTATCCCAACTTCCTAAACAGATACAGTAAAGAGGAAGGGGATACCGGAGTCGTACGTATTGTAATGGAAGACAACATCAATTATCCCATGTTTGGTGATGATTACAAAAAGCGTTCGCAATATTCTGCTGACCTGATTCATCAGAAAGCCATGGAGTGGATTGATAAGCAGGATGGCAAACAACCTTTTTATGGCTTCTTCACTTATACGCTTCCACATGCCGAACTGGCGCAGCCTAATGACTCCATTCTGAAAGGATACAAAAAGCAATTCTTCAGAGATAAAACCTGGGGAGGTTCCGAAGGTTCGCGATACAATGCCGTGGAGCATACCCATGCTGAGTTTGCCGGTATGATCACCCGCCTTGATAGTTATGTAGGCGAAGTCTTGAAGAAGCTGGAAGAGAAAGGTCTTGATGATAACACGATTGTTATCTTTAGCAGTGATAATGGTTCCCACGAAGAGGGTGGAGCAGATCCCGAATTCTTTGGGAGGGATGGTAAGCTACGTGGTCTGAAACGGCAATGCCATGAGGGTGGTATACGAATCCCCTTTATTGTGCGTTGGCCCGGGCATGTATCAGCAGGCAAGGTGAATGATCACCAATTGGCTTTCTACGATGTGATGCCTACATTCTGTGAGTTGATGGTGGATAAAGCATTTCCGAAGAAGTACATAAATAAAAAGATAAAGAATGATTGCTTCGATGGCATCTCTTTTGTTCCGACCTTGTTGGGGGACGACGGCAAGCAGCAAAAACATGATTTCCTTTATTGGGAGTTCCATGAAACAGATCAGATTGGTGTCCGTATGGGAGACTGGAAACTGATAGTTAAGAAAGGGACACCTTATCTGTATGATCTCGCAAATGATGTACATGAAGATCATGATATTGCAGCTGCTCATCCCGATATTGTGAAACAGATGAAAGAGATTATTAAGAGGGAACACAGAGACAGCGAGATGTTTCCTGTTACATTACCTGATCTGTAGCTGATAGCATAAAGATGTATTGCAAAAGACGGCATTACACCCTCAACTTTCTCCCTATATAGGTTTATGTTCTTCCTTATATTGAGTGGGCGAACACCCCATGTATTGCTTAAACACCGTACTGAAATAGCGGGAAGTTGAGAACCCTGTCTGGTCTGCGACTTCAACGATACTGAGCGCGGTATGGGTAAGCAGCCAGGCACTCCGTTCTATCCGTAGTTTGGTGATATAATCATTGGCCCCCATCCCCGACAATGCTTTCAGCTTGTTGTAAAGACCTGCACGGCTGATACCCAATTCCGTACAAAGGAACGGCACACCCATTTGCTGGTTGTCCAGATTTTCGGAGATCAGTTTATTCAGGCGGTTGAGGAATTTCTCATCGGCCGAGCTGAATGTACTTTCCTGTGGCAGGGGGAGTGGTCCGGCTTCAGCATAACGTATCCGTATCCGTTCGCGATTCTTCAGTTGGCTTTGGATAACGGTATAAAGTATGTCTACTTCGAAAGGCTTGGTCAGGTATGCATCCGCTCCGTTCTTGTAACCGAATAACTGGCTTTCCTCATCATTGCGGGCTGTAAGCAGGATAACGGGGATATGGCTGATTTCCAGGTCTTCTTTGATATGCTTGCATAATTCATAGCCATTCATACGTGGCATCTGAATATCACTGACTACAATTTCCGGTGAAGATTCACGGCAGATACGCAAGGCTTCTTCACCGTCATAAGCCACCCGGATTTCTTTGAATTTATTCTTAAGGGCGGAGAATAGATAATCTGTCAGATCTTTGTTATCATCCACGATAAGGAGAGTACAGTTTTGGGTATCCTCTTTGTTTAGAATATCGCTTGGGATGCTTTCGACTTCCTGGGTGGGAGCCAGCAACTCATTCAAATAGGCTTGCGGTTGCAGAGTAACCTTTCCCGGTTGTATGTCTCGCGGCAGTTCGAACCAGAAGGTAGAACCGGACATATCTCCATGGTCATAGGCACCTATACTTCCGCCATGTTGTTCGGCAAGAATTTTAGAGTAGGAGAGGCCGATGCCTGTTCCGGGGCGGCTATTGTTGCCTTGATAGAAACGGATAAACAGGTTGTTTATATCCACATCTTTCAATCCGGGGCCTTCATCGGAAACAGAGATGCGTACACGGCTCTTATCGTCTGACAGGCTGGTAGTGACACGAATCAGACTGTTCTCAGGGCTGTACTTCAACGCATTGATCAGCAGATTTATTAATATGGTAGTGCATTTCTCTTTATCAAAGCAAAGAGTATCCACTTCCGGTCCGGGACTATATAAGATGGAGATGCCTTTTAACTGGGCTTCCGGTCTGAAATCTGTTATAAGTTGTTCTATCCATGGAGTTAGTTCCACAGTTCCTACATTCAGCGTGCTTTGCCCTACCTCCATTTTGCGTACATCCAGCACCATATTCAGAAGGTTCTTCATGCGTCCGGACTGTTTGCTGATGCTTTGGATAACCGGATACTTGTCGTCTTCCGGCGATAGTGATTCCAGCAATTGCTTTAACGGGGCGTGTATCAGGGTGAGTGGGGTGCGCAATTCATGGTTGATATTGATAAGGAAACGTACTTTCTCTTCATAAACCTGTTGCTCATGTTCCTTCATGGCCCATTTCAATTTGTTTTCTTTGCGATGCAACAGGGAGAAGAATGCCAATATCACCCCTGAAACTATCAATATGAAACAAATACTGATAAACCAGTTGGATTTATACCACGGTGGTAAGACTATGAGTTCCAGAATCTGATAATCCTCAGTCCATCCCCCGGTACGGGTACTGCAGGAGGCCATCACTTGGTAGGTTCTTGCAGGTAGTCCGCTTAATGTCAGTTCCGGTTGGTAGGAGTAAATCACTTGCCCTTCCATGCCGAGTAAGGTATAACGATACATCGGTTTGCGGAAGATATCTTTATCGTGGGCAATGATTTTAATGGTGATGGGTTTACTTTGTTCTTCTACTTTCAGTCTTCGTCCGGTACTCATCAAGGCATTCATACGTTCTCCGCCTACCCAAACGTCTGCCAGTTCAAGAATAGGAGGGGCGTTTGGTTCGTCAGGGAGTTGTTTGTTGATACAAAGCAGTCCGTTGACACCTCCCATATAGATATCGCCTTGTGTGGAGAGTAAACGGGGTTTCTCCAGATATTCGTTCAGAATGATTCCATCTGACTCCCCGTAAAGAATGAACTCTCCTTCTTGAATCAGGTGGGCGAATAGTTTGCTGTCTGCTCCTATCCATACATGTCCCCGCTGATCACAAATCAGTGAATTAATTTCATTGATCAGACTATTGGGAATATTGACGCATTGCTGTTTTTCCATGGAATAGTAACTGAGCCCATAATTGCTTCCTATCCAGAAAATCCCGTTTTCATCGGTAGATACAGAATTGAATATGGTATCACCTTTGCAACTGTATAAGGTCTCTAACCGGTTCTTTCGGGAATCGATCCGGTAAATCCGTTTGAAATCATGCAGATAGGAAACGAAACCGTTCTGGCATATAGGCAGGAGCGTGCCGATGACATCTTGGGCAGGTTTGTCCAGAGGAATAGGTGTGAAGTCTTTCCGGGCTAAGTGGTAGCTATATGGCATTTCGGATAATAATAATATTGTTTCCGGTGTGTTCCGGAATACATTAACCGTTTTTCCCCGTTTGCATAAGAGGGTATTTATACTATCGTTGATGATAATAAGTGGTTGGTAGCTTTCAGTTTGTTTATCAAAAAAGAATAACCCTTTGCTGAATAAAGAAACCAGAAGATGTCTCTGATCTACCCCTGTGATGGAAGATACTTTATCTCCCCAGGTAGAGAGCACATGGTGGAATTTCTTAGTGACAGGATTAAGGCGGTTGATTCCGCCGCCATCTGTTCCAACCCATATATCTTCTTTTTCATCCTGGTGGATGCTAAGTGTCGACTTTTCACTGAGTGCGTATTCAAATCCGGGCAATGCATCCGAATAAATCTTCATTCCCGCTTCTTTGATGTGTATTAAGCCGGCACGCACACTGCCTGCCCACATATTATTATTGGAGTCAGTATATAAATAAAGGATTGAGTTCGCAGGTAGTGAGTATGGATCTCCGGGAACTCGCACAAGAACAGACATCGTATCGTCCTTGGGATTCAGAATATAGATACCGGAACCATCCGTACCCACCCATATCTGCCCGTCGCGTTCGGCTAAAGAAAGTACGACATTGGTCTGCAACCGAGAGTTTGTGGTATCATAAGAGTGAAGAAGCTTGCCGTTCCGGTCGTAGCACTTCACACCCTGATGGTAAGGAGCCAACCATATATTCCCGTTTTTGTCGATAAGAGTGGTTATCAGTTCGTTACTTTCGAAAGGTACGGGATGGGTCTGGCCTGTCGGGAGATCAATGAGTAGTGCACGACTCCATCGGTTGGTGCACATCAGGGTATGATCGTCCCATTTCTGGAGGCTGGTAATATTATACTTATTATTGGTGAGGGCACACAGGAATCTGATTTGGTGATTGGCATAGTCATACTTATATAATTTGCCGCTTCCACCGAATAATACACCGTCTTCCCAAGGACAAATGGAGGTAGCTATTACCGGATTATTATCCTCATCGCGTGCCTGCCGGAATTCATCTTCCTGATAATTGTAGTAGAAAAGCCCTTTGGGAGTAATGGCCCAAATGGTATTTTCTTTGTCTTCAATGATGTGAGTGATATTATCGTGGAGGTATTTCCTGAGTTCGTAGCCATCGAAGCGTCCGATACCTGATCTTGTTCCAATCCAGACATACCCTTTCTCATGGCTCACTACCAGGCAGCGAACCGAAGAAGACAGGCCGTTCTGCGTACTTATCTGTTGGAAAGTATATTGGGTATTTCCTGCCACCTTGTATGAAAAGGACAGTAGCAGGAATAATAGTAATGTGGTTAACAGGGTTTTTCTCATGGGTATTGTGGATAGGTTGGAGCAAAAATACTCTTTTGTTATGAACTGCACAATACAATTTGCATGAAATTACTTGGAAATAAGCTCCAAATTTGTCTACTTCGCCTCCAGTTTTGACTATTATTTGTTTTTGTCGTCCGGATAGTCAATTTTGAACCTGGAAATAGTGAATCTTGTACAGACACTCCTTTGCTATCGTTTTACATTTGCATCACAAATCAATGTTAACGATAGTTTATAACTAATTTAAATTTAATTCTATGAGACAGAAATTATTGAATGTATTTCTGGTATGCCTGCTCTGTTTGACATCTACTGCCGCTGCTTTGGCACAGCAAACGATTAAGGTGACAGGTAAAGTGATTGACAGCACCAATGAAGGTGTACCCGGTGTCAATGTACAAGTAAAAGGAGGGTCTTTAGGAACCATTACCGATGTGGATGGTAACTATAAGATCGATGTTCCCAACTCTAAATCCGTATTAGTATTTTCTTTTATCGGTTATGAAACGCAGGAAGTCCCTGTGGGAAACAAGACCGTAATAAATGTATCATTGAAAGATGATACGCAAGTGTTGGATGAAGTAGTGGTAGTGGCCTACGGTACAGCCCGTAAAGGTGATGTAACCGGTGCGTTAACCAGCCTGCGTCCTGATCCGAACGATGCGGCTAAGGCTACTTCTCTTGATAACTTATTGTCCGGTAAAGTGGCAGGTCTGGTCGTTAACTCAACTTCTTCGGCTGTTGGTTCCGCTTCTTCGGTTACGATTCGTGGTGCCAGTTTACTTCGTGGCGACAACCAGCCGCTGTATGTTATTGATAATGTTCCGCAAGCTTCAACAGGTGAATTTGCTTCTTCAGGTATCAGTGGAGACTTCCAGATCAATCAAGATCCGTTGTCTTCTTTGAACCCTGGCGATATTGAAGACATTACTGTTTTGAAAGACGCTTCTTCAACCGCTATCTACGGTTCGCGTGGTGCCAATGGTGTAATCCTGATTACTACTAAGAAAGGTAAGGCTGGAAAAGCTAAAGTCAATGCTTCGGCTACATTCACGATTGCCAATACTACGAATCTGTTGGATATGATCAACCTGGAAGAGTATGCTAATTATGCAAATAGCAGAATTCAGGATGGCCTTGTACCATTTCATATTGTAGGCGACCAGGTAAGATATGTATTCAATGGTTCTTACGACAAATATGATGCTAATAATCCCGAAACTTACAACGTTGTAACCTACCGCAACTGGCAGAAGGAAATCTATACTTCGGCATTCTCACAGAATTATTCTCTGTCTTTGAATGGTGGATCGGATAAGATTACCTATTATATATCTGCCAATTTCAAGGACATCAACGGTACGGTAAAGCAAACTTCTTTGAAACAGGGTGACTTACGTGCCAACCTGAGCGCGGAAGTATCAAAAGCCGTAAAGATTGACCTGTCTTTGAGTGG
>Ga0192245_10035_pt1 | contig 61734 bp, 42 predicted proteins | sample Koala_Koa27_M3_FD_131238 | JGI IMG/M metagenome (GOLD analysis project Ga0192245, IMG submission 131238) | Enriched cells from koala feces incubated with labeled cellulose particles, San Francisco Zoo, California, United States - Koala_Koa2-7_M3 ...
TGGTGCGTTGTGTCCGATACGGCTTCAGGTAAGGGTTACCCGTCGTTACAGATAAGGTATCAGAGGATGTGTTGTATGGATTGAGTTGAACCACATCCGGAGCAGTAGATTGCATATTGTAATTCAGGGTCAGACTGTGGCGGGCATTGAACCTGTAATTCAGGTTGACAACCGGACGAAAACTGTAGTAACGATCGTGTCTGCCCTCCACACTGCGGAACACCACTTCCATGCCTGCGGAAGCGGCTAAAGAAAAATGTCTCCAGTTGTGGTTGACATCTATATACGCGTATTCTGTCCACTCTTTGTGGGTAAATTGTGATCGGTTGTCTTCGCGCCTGTCGATCTTATTTTGCTGATAATTGGTATTCATTCCGACTTTCCAGTTAAAATCCCGGAGAGAGAACCGGTAGGAGGGAGTAAAAGAGCCTCCCAGACGTTGGTTACGGAAATCATAGGTATAGATAATATCCTCCGGTCCCTGTTCCAGCTGATCTACCTGATTGCGGTTGCTGCTGAGATGGAACTGTAACAAGAGTTCCAGCTCGGAAGCGGAAAAAGAGTGTTTGTGATAGAGGTTAGCCGATCCGATCCGCGATTTGTCATCGAAATCACGTCTATAGCTATATGTATCTATACTGTTATCAGATAGATCTGTTATTTCGCTCATTCCACTACCCTCAGCATGCTGGGGAATATCATTTATAGTCACACTAAACGAAGAATAGTCTGATACAGACCAAAGACGATCTCCTCCTAAAGCTACCTGCGTATCCCAATAGTTAGCTTTTCTGTGGTAGCGTAGGTTACGAAGATTAGAGCTGTCCGGGTTATTTCCGTAAGTTCGGACTTATTGTTGACAAAACCGAAGCTCTGTCCGGTAAGGTAGAGAGAAGAGATACTATTTCCTATCTCCAGCGATGCATCCCCTACACTAAACAGAACCAACGGATGGGTAGTAAATCCTCCGTTGAAAGTGTAATACCTTTTGTCTGACTTCTTTACCCGGATATTGACTACACTGGTATATCCTTCACGCATAAATTCGGCAGAGGCCGTAGGCACCACCTCCACAGACAGTACATCTTCCGGTGAGATAGCAGACAAACCACCTTCCCTCCGTACCCCATTGATCAGGATCAGCGGATTGCTTCCGTCACTCATCGATAGTTTCCGGGTAGCCGGATCTACACTAAGCGCCGGAATTTCCTGGAGGGCATCCATCACATCCTTTTTTTTCGCTGCTGTAGCAGATAGCATGAAAGTCTGTCCCACGGCGGATTGTCTCACCACATTGCTCCGGTCGGCACTAACAGTGACTTCGTCGAGTGCGATGCCATCGGTCAGTACACATGTTAATTTCGTATCAGCGGTTATTCTGGCGGCTTCCGCAAATGGAGTGTAACCAACAAAACTCACGGAGATGTAATAATCTCCTTCTGCCACTTCCCGCAGTGTGAAACGACCCTGATCGTCACTGATCGTACCTGTGATCAGTGTGATACTGTCAGAGGCCAGTAACGCAACCGATGCGTATCCTATCGGAGCCTGCTGTTCGTCACACACCCATCCCTCTACTGTGAATTGCTGTGCATGTATCAGTAAAGTATATATGGGAAATAGAACAAGGAGAATAAACTTTTTCATATGTGTATTCTGTTTAGTAAACTTTTCAACCGGTAACGGATATATTCTTCAAGAGATATTTCCAGTTTATTCAATTGGCATACATCGGTTACGGTTTTATCTTTCCGGGCAATTTCGATCCATTTCTGAGAACAAGGTCCATAGCACTGAGGAAGCATTTTACATTCCCGGCACAATTCATGATCGTAGGTCTTTATGGATAGTCTCTGGTTAAGCTTTTCTACATCCCACCGGATGGTTCCATCTGTACGCAACACACCTTCTTTAAGGTCAGAAGTAAAATCGCGCCCTGTACATTTGTATACACTTCCGTTGTAAGAAATAGCAACTTGATCCTTTCTGCTGGCTTTGCAGGAATATCCTCTGGTAAAGAAGTTGAGATAAGTCACTTTGAACCCTTGTGTATGGAAAAGCTCCATCGCTTCTTTAAAGCGGGAGTTGTCGGCTGGTATATCGGATTGTGTTTGCCAGACTCTTTCCAGATGGATCTGGATCCTATTTCTGGGCAGATCCCGGATCGAATCCACTACTTCACCGATATGCTTAAGGGTATTATTATCATAATTGATGCGAAGATTGATCCGGGTATGGCTTATTCCGGCCAACAACAAAGCTATGTTCTTCATTACAGTATCGTAGGAACTCACCTCTTTTTGTCCTCTTATTTTCTTGATGGAGTCGTGTTTTCTTTTATATCCGTCAATAGAGATTTGAAAACTACTCTGAAAAGGTTGTAGCATGTGGATGATACGCTCGTTCAGACACAATCCATTGGTAGCGAAAAGAAGAAGTAACGACTTGCCTTTTTTCTCTGCCAGGTTTTTTATTTGGGTCAGCAGAGGGAATACATCTTCCTCGAAATGTAACAACGGTTCTCCACCGAACAGTTCCACAAGCAATTTCTCTGTTTCCGGTTTTGTCTGAAATACATTCTCTATATGCTTTACCACAGCATCTTGTATCACCTTGTTCATCCTGGAATGATCTACGCGTTTTTCAAAACAATACCAACAACTTACATTGCAATCCAGGGTAGGCATCAGGGTTAGGTGATAGGTTGTTTTTCGGAGAGCTTTTTCATGATTGGAAATTACATATTGAGTTTCATCCAATGCCTGCGGGAGGATAAACTTTCCCTCTTTAAGATTCTCCAGCCCTTTCTGCTCTATGTGGGATAGCTCATTCTTTTGTAAGGCCTCACTCACTGCAGAAGAGAGCATGATAAAACGATCTGATAGGGAATTATACGCATACCAACCATCCTCGAACTTAAAAATGAAATTATACTTGCTTGTTTTCATCGTAGTTAATTTTTTAGTGGCTGGGATATTTGATCCCAGCCACTAATGTTTACTGATTAGCACATACAGTCACAGCCCCAGCCATTGCCTTCAGAATCATCCGCTTTGGTAAATTCATCCCCACCAATGACTTTAGCACCACCTTCTACGGCCAAAGATTCTTCTTGATTCAGGACTTCTTCGTTCTGGATTTCGTCTGTTTTCAATTCTTTTTCTTTCATCATACAAAAAATTAAATTTGTTAATTATAGTTTGTCGATCGATCATGTAACAAAGATAGAGCGGGAGAGTCCGAAAATTCAAGACTCAACTAAAAAATGTTAATAAAGAAATATGGAGCTGAAGAGAAGTGGTTATTTGTTTTCCAGCGTGTTTGCCGTATAGGATTTAAAATAGATATATAAGGATAAAGACTCTTTTTACTCATAAAGAAGATTTCTGTATGTTGTAACTTCTCTAAAATAAGTACCAGCTCTAACAGAACCGGCATGTATTCTTTTCATAAAATGATAACTTAAAAGTTACTATATTTTCTTTTCGTATCCTCCCTGGTTATCTGAATAAAGATCTTTTTATGACAAACTAACGATAAACAAATGATTCGGGAAAAGTGCAACAATAGAGAAATGCGTCTTTATTCCTGAGGTGGACAAACCATAGGTTATCCACAATTACATTGGATATCTATCAATCACTTGTCTGCAAATCGTACATTGTCTATCGTCCAATCGTAAATCACCTGTATTTGTCCTTCAGCCGTTTCAGATAGATCCGAGATACGTTCATCTCTGTCATCTGATCAAAAGGGGGATAGAAGATTCATTGCCGGTGCTCGTGGATCATGATCAGATAGTTTATATTGATGATGTATGATTGATGTATCTCCCGGTTGTATTCCCGGTGTTTCCATTCCAGGATCAGGCAGGGCGGATCGGTCGCTATCTGGCTTACGATGGTGAAGTTATATTCTCCCTGCCGGCCCGAAAGGAATATCTGGTCTTTGACAAGGGAATAGGTGTATGCGTCTCTGTCCCAGCTCAGGGTGCCTTCTCTGTCGATGACCAGAGGGCAGATGTCCCTCCCTGTATTCGTATGTATGGTCTACCGGCTGGCGGCTACCGTTCTCCATAATGTATCCTTCTTTTTCGATACATACCCAGGTGCTCGTCAGCGTGAAAGAGAGTTTGCCGCTCACGTCGTCGTTACAAGCGGTGACCCCCAGCGAAAGAAGGGAGAGCAACCCCGGCAGGGTAAGTCACAAAGATCATTTTTTTCATACGTTGTATGATTTGAGTTCCTGAGGTTTTATTTATCGGTTGAGGTATTTCTTCTCTCTGCCTGTCACCCCTCGGACTGAGACAGACAAAGAGAAGATCAGAATCAGAATCCCAGACAAAATCGTGTACTAGATGTTTTCGTTTTTTGTTTTTCGCTGTACTTATACCATCCGTACGAATCTTCGTCTTCAAAGGTAAATTTATATTTTCCGTTGCCCCACCAGCTCTCCACTCCCAAGAAGATGAGTTTGTAAAAGATACTGACCCCTTTGACAAAGAAATTACCATAGTCCGCGCTGATGTTGTCCGTGATGTCACTGGCTATGGCCGTCACCGAAGGGGTATACCGGAAGTAGGCCCGGATCTGTGGTCTTTTCACCGGAGGGGTCACGGTTACCGACGGTCCCACATGCATGGCCGCTTCCAGTGATAGGTTCTCAGTTTGCCGTCCCAGTCATCGTAATCATCGTAATCAGGCATGTGCCCAGACCCGTAGAAGTCTTCCGCCTGCTGGGTGTATCCGGCTATATTCAGATCGATAAAACTCCAGTCGATTCCCTAAGCGGATTATCTTCAACAGAGGTTTGCTGTGTAGGTAATAGGTGCGTCCGGCAGTGATTGCGGTGGCAAAGTCGCAGGAGAGTGAGGAAGGTATATTTCCTTCATTTTCAAGGGCCTGTGTGTCGTAGTTGATAGGGATATACGTCGGACGAAGTTTCTCTTCTTGAGTAGAGAGGTGCTACGTACCTATATATGCGATCGCAACCGGTAACAAAAGATTTTTCAAATTCATGGTTTGCATGTGGGTTAATAAAAGATGTTTATTCTTTCACAAAAGTATCGGTGTGAAGAATTAATTACAATCCGTGGGGAAGGGCAGGTATGTTTATCCGATTGTCAGATGGGGGGTATCAGAAATAAGGTATTATCCCGTAGAAAATCAAAAGCGGTGTTCCGGGGTATGTGTTTATCTGTATACATGTGATGCACATTTGTACTGCTGGCTGTATAGCAGGATATTTGTCACAAGCCAGGAAAAGACGGTCAGCCGTGTATCCCGGGAATATTCTTGTTGAGCCATTTTCCATTTGTATGTATGGTAGCAAAATGTGCCCTGAACTTATACCTGGAAGCTCAATTTTTCCGTTCTGTTTCCCTTTGTTTATCTGAACTGACAGGGGTGTATAGTCAGACTATAACAAAAAAGAGGTTTTATCTCTCACATCTCTCACTTTTTGGATCTACGTGGTAGAAAATGAGTGTGATATTTAAGTAAGAGATAGAAATTATATACAGTTTATCTCTCACTTTCCGGAGGCATCTCTCACTTGTTGCTTACTTATTTTTCCTTGCTTTCTTACCTTCGGTACTCCTTTCCTACAGGTAAATAGACCAGAGAGTCTGTCTCCTTCTTTATCTTCTCCGCACAGATCCGGGAGATGTCTTTTTCATGGCTGAAGATCACAGAGATCAGTGAATGGTAGGTAATGTGGATTGCAAAGATAGGAACCAGTCCTTTAAGAGTTTGTATAATAGAATATTCACTTACGTTTGTATCCTGTAACTGAATATTCCTTCTCCTGTATATACCCGTTTTCTTTACTCTGTTCTTGTATGTTGTCTATGGAGTATCTCTCGTCTCCCGCCAGGTGCCATAAGGCCTTAGCCCGGGGCTGATCAGCCCTCAATGGGTGCCATAAAGCCCTCCTTCGGGGATAAAAGATTATTCAATGAATCAACAGGGAATTCCCCGTTATATTACAGCAATTTCCCATTATCTGAACCTTTACAAGCCATACTCTTTATTCCTTTTGGCGGTATCTGTTTCTTTATAGAAATGCAAAAGGGCATGATTCAGCCATGCTGAGGGGTAATTTGAGAAACACCGCCATTCGTTTGTAGTAATGTCTCATCTAATTATGCTCTACCCTGCTTAGAAGGAGCTGTGGTGAGTCATGGCCTATAGTATTTGTCAGGTAATGAATGTGTTGCCTCTGAAAGTGAGAGGTGAGAGATAAGTGAGAGATAAAATTTGCATACAGTTTATCTCTCACTTATGTATGATATTGATAACGTATATTATACATGTAAAAAAGGAGAAATAAAACCATATTTTGTGTATAGTAAGATGTCGCTGGCGAAAAACCTACAAACCTCAATACCGTTTGGAAATGTTATTCAACCGTCCGCTGGCTTCCTTTCCACGCTGATATTTGCTATTAAAAACTTAGCAACGGTTCCTTCTTTGAAAAGTGCGCCGAACGGATAGTACTGATTTCCTGTGCTAATGGGATGCTGTGATTTGTCAAGATACGGCTATTTCCCAGATGGCCTCTGAAGTAGTAGTGATAGGTAGGTGTGGTACCACTTAATGTCCTATATCCTTCCGGGGTGAGGATCATTTTTAAGGTTCCGTGCTCATAGATCACATTTCCACCATAGTCCGTTACCTCCTCATTGGCTTTCTGAGCGACAGTGATGTCTTTTAAATTTCTCCAACCTACCGCAAGGTTCTTATTGGTAGTGATGTGCTTTACGTGACGTTTGACTTCCGAGGCCTCATAGAGATACTCTGCCATGTGGCCCTGACGGAATTGCAGCTTTGTAGGCAAATTTAAACAATTATACGAGGTATTGGCTATTTGTTTGTTATAATCTTGCGCTAAGTTACCATTTTTATCCCAGAAGTATTCCGTGCCCGTTCCTTTGTTGCTCATCGACAAAGTTGAAGTTGCCCGCATAGATAGGATCTATAGCTGTATATGAGACGTTTATTAATTGGTTTCCCGTATGTGTAAAGGTCAGGTTATCAATCGATCCGTAGATGGTTGCCGAGGTTTTTCCCAAACGCTGAAGTTTCTTGATGTTCCCGTTCTTGTCATGAACGGTTACCTTCTCTTCAAACCGGTTGGGATGGGTGGAAATCGTTGTTCCTTCTCCATATGTAGTAAAAGTGAGTCTGTCCAATCCGTCGTATGTGAACTTGTATCCCCGGATGATGGTTTCTGTACCTGCTTTCCAGGTCATTGAGCTGATATTTCCGCTGTAGATTGGTGTTCCTGATCCAGTGTTGTAGCAAAGGTTCTGGGTAAAGAGTGTAGCTTTGAGTCCGGTGAGTGAGCTACGGATGTTGTAGGCATGGGTGGTATTTGTCGATGCCAGTGCGTGGTTCTTTCGGGCGAGCGGTTGATGTAGGGGGAAGCCTGTTGTGCGGTCAGCTTTGCGGCGCAAAGGGTGGCTTGCAACAGGGAGCTAAAAAGAAATAAGTTAAATTATTTCATTTCAGTTTGTTTTTTTTAATAATCATAAAATAGTTGGTTCCTTGTGGCTTTGTACACAGCCGCAAGGGAAAGTCTCTCATGAAAAACTCACTAAAGGTAAAGGGAAGGCATGAAAGAAAAAAGAACCTGTTTTTATCATGCAACGTTAGTGGGGCATCATGAAACTTTAAGGTGATATGATGAATTTTTTGGGGGGGGGAGGAAAAGAGCAAAAATATGCCTTTATACGGCTCTTGGAAGGGGTGCCTGTGAAAAATGCCAGATTTTTTACAGGACCCGGAAAATGAGTGGTAGGAACGTAGGGAACAGGCCTGTTTTTTGAGTAATTGTTCTGTTCCGGTTCAGGTGGGGCAGGCGGATAAAAAAGAGAGTTGTTTGCTCTACGTTCTGTATACACAGAGAAGGTGAAGAGGGATTCTATTTATGTATACCGGAAGTGGAACATGGGGAGGAAAGCCGTAAAAAAGGAGTTGTCTGATAAGTGACAGGCAACTCCTTTTCCTATATTCTATAAGGAGGGATGTTTATAACTCTTTCACCAGATAGATGATCACCGGGAAGTGGTCGCTGTATCCGTTGATAAAGGTATTGCCGGAGAACGTCCGCAGGGGATACCCTTTGTTCTTTCCCTCTTTCTGGATCAGAAAGTCGCGGTTGAAGATCTCTGGTTTCCAGAATTTCAGTGTAGAGCGGTCTTTGCCCAGCAGCGGTTCGGAGAGGATGATCTGGTCGAACAAGCTCCACTTGCCCTGGTAAGAGAGGGTACCGATTCCTTTGCTGTAGAAATCCCACATCGTGTTGTAGAGCCCGCCGGGTTTCACTTCGCTTTGCTTGCGTTTGGCATCCAGCACCACCCGACAGCTTTTGTCGACCGGATCGTCATTGAGATCACCCATAAAGATGATCTTCGGATCGGTATCCGCCCGGTAGAGTGAATCTACGATATGTCGGGTGAGAGCGGCAGCCACTTCGCGCCTGTCGGATGATTTTCCTCCGTAGCGGGAGGGCCAGTGGGCTACGATCAGGTGTACCAGTTCTCCTCCCATCAGACCACTGACGAGCAGTTGGTCGCGGGTGCGGAAGTCTTCTATTTCGGGATGCACATATTTGTGCGGATGGGACGAGAGCACCTGGAACAACAGCGGGTTGTAGAGGAGTGCCACGTCCACACCGCGACGGTCGGGAGAGTCGTAATGTACGATTTCTAATCCCATAGAGGCCAGTTCGCCGGTGTTCACTAAGTCTTCGAGCACGCGGCGGTTTTCGATCTCTGCTACTCCGATGGCTGCCGGACCTGCCGGACAATGTTCACGAGCCAGCTTGCTGAGCACGAAACTCAGGTTCTGGAGTTTCTTGTTGTATTTCTCCGGTGTCCAGGCATTGGCACCGCCGGGGGTGAATTCTTCATCGTTGATGGTCTCGTCTCTTTCGGTATCGAAGAGGTTCTCTACATTCCAGAAGGCCACCGAATAGATACCCAGTCTCTTCTGTGCCTGTATCCCGGTCAGGAACAGGTACAGAAGCAGAAGGGTGACAGATGTTCTTTTCATGGCAGATGATTTTTGTGGATTACAGTTCTATTCCGCTGCCCGTCCGGTAGATCCGGATATTATCGAGGCGCAGTCCCATTGTATTGCCGTCGGTGGGAGAGAAGAAGTCAACGGTCACATCGCTGCCGGCAGGTACGGCACCTGAGAATTCGAAGGTATAGAATTTCGAATCGTCTCCGGCACTGTTGGAAACAGGCGTAGAGGGCATAGTCAGTACAGTACCGTTGACAGTCACCTGCAATATGTCCAGGTTCATGGCATCCGTAGCATTGTAGAGGTTGGCTGCCAGCTGGAAGCTCAGCGTCAGAGCATCGTCATACGCTGTGGTACTGATGCCGGTGATGTTCAGGCGGGAGTCCCGGTTGGCGGGGAACCAGACGTGCGCGCCGTTGTCTCCTGAGATGCTGCGGATATCCGCGGTTTCTGTATCGTCTGTATAGACAATGGGGGCTTTCATATCGAAGTCGTCAAATTCGGCAATCTTCGGGCGGCTGCCGGACGGGTAGTATCCGTCGCCGAAGGTTTCCATAAACAGCACATCGTCATTGTCATCACTGCCCGGTATCTCCTGGCCGAAGTCGATCAGGTCGTCCGTATCACGAATCATCAGCTGCCAGGCATTGTTGTATCGACCCAGTATACCCACAATAGAGCCGCCCCCTTCGGGAAGGCTATCGTTGGCAAAGGTAGAGTAAGAACTGGTGCGTACGTTCAGCGCGTTGCCGCTACCGTCTCTGATGGTCTCTTCCGTGGTAGCGTCATCTGTGGTGAATGTGCCTTTTCCACCGTTTACGAAATAGATATTATCAAAACGTACCAGTGTATTCACATCCGCGTCGGTCAGCTGGCTGATCTCCCGTACGTTCGGTTGTGCCTTGGAGGTGTCTGGATATCCCTGGAAGTGGATGTGTTCTGTAAAGATATGCCACGGCACCCGGTTGGCATTGGTGTCGCCGTAGCCGATCTGGTGTTCACCTCCGTATTTGAGGATATAGAGGTTGTGCAGATTCAGGTAAACTTCCTGACCTACGCGGTGCGTGGCATAGATGCTGTTCTGTTCAATACCGATACTGATTCCTCCGGTGGCATCTTCGATATAGAGCTGTTTGTAGATATTGCCCGATTCGTCGTTGCCCACGATCGTAGCCCGAACCACAAATTCGTATTCGATCAGTGTGGCGTTGGTGACATCCTGGTATCTCTCTTTGAGGCTGGCGATCGTAATATTGGCTTCTCCGTCATAATCCGGTTCTTCCAGCGGCGGTCCGTCGTAGTCCCGTACACAGGAGAAGGTCAGCAGCGAAAGTATAACGATCAGGTAGTTGAATTTCAGTGTTTTCATATGGAGTTTATTTTTTATTTTCATGAATGGTCTGATTTAGAACCGATAACTGGCATTGAGGAAGCAATTGATTCCCTGCATGTAGTAGTATTTGGACTGGAATCTGTCCGGGTAACTCAGGTCTATTCTTCCCTGTTCGTATCCGCCGGTTTTGATGTTTTTCCGGTTGAGGATGTTGTTGACCGAGAAGTTAAAATTCACCGAATTGCGGTTGCGTAGAAAGATCATCTTTCCGATGGAAAGGTCGATGGTATACGCGCTGCCGTAGCGCTCCTGGTCTACCAGCGTACGGAAGGTTTCCATGTCATCCGGGAGATTGGGGTTGACCCCGGCAAATTCCGGAGTGATCTGGTAGTTGGAGTCCAGCCGGCGGATCGGCGCGATATCTATATAGTTACGCGCCGCGAAGTTGGCATGCGCTCCGAGGAACCAGTAGTTGTAGAAGTAATTGATGCCCAGGGTCCCTGCTACCTGCGGCGCGCTGCCCACGTAGTAGTTTTTCATATATACCTTTTCATATATATCTTCCTGAGAAGCATTCTCGAAGCTCATTACCCCTTCGGGATTGTTGCTGTAGTAGTATTCCGACAGAGTTCCGGCCAGGTCGAAGCTCCAGTTATTGTTGAGTTTGTGCTTCAGACCGATCTCTATGCCCTGGTTCACCTTGTTCATTTTGCTGAGCAGGTGGTTCATGTAGGTACGGTAGGTATCGTAGTAGTAGCTCTTACGGGCCACCTGGTTGTAAAAGTTGGTCCGGAACACGCTGACGCGTCCGCTCAGCGAAGGGTAGGAGAAGATGTAGTTGACATCTGCCGACAGGATACGTCCGCTCTCCAGATCGGGTATCGAATGATCGGTGATGCGCGGAGATACATAGGCGTTGTTGGCCAGGGGAGCTTCTGTCTGGAAACTGGCGTTTACTGTCAGGAAATTGCGCCCGTCGATCTTGTAATTCAGTCCCGCTTTCAGTGCGTAGTCGATAAACGTATGTTTCTCTCCTTTTCCGTACGAACTGTCGGGGTAGCGTCCGTTGCGCATCTTGCCCGTGCGGTAAAATTCGGTATAGCTCAGGCGCGTTCCGTAGTAGACATCCATCCGGTGGGAAGTATACTGATTCTGTATCCAGATGTTGCCGGAGTTGATGTTCAGACGGAAGTCGTAGCCGAACACGTCGTCTTTATAGGCTTTTCGGTCGGGTTTGTTGAGGTCGTTCTGCACGATCTCCGTATCTCCGGCGTAATCTCTTTCGGCAAACTTATCGTAATCCAGTACATATTCCGCTCCCAGCAGGTCGTTCACAGTCTTGAACTGGAGCGATTGTGTCAGGCGTATCTCGGCACCGGCAGTGAGTTTCATGTTCGGCGCGATCTGGCTGTTAAGTACCGTATGGAAGGTGCCTTCGAAGAGATCGCTGCGGCGCTCTTCTACCATGTAGATGGCTGCTCCGTTGTCGACCTGCCGGTTGAGCTCATTGACCTGCCAGAGCCGGTCCCAGTTCACCTGCGTCACCTCCGGGTCTTTCTGCTGCCAGAGTTTCACGTAGTGGTTGTAAGCATATTCGTTGTCTGTGTAGTACGAAGGCAGGTAACGGTAATAGTCGGGCCGCGGGTCCGAGCCGTCGTACCAGTTGAGCGCTGTGCCTCCGTAACGGCTGTAGTGGCCACCCAGGCCGCTACTCAGTGTGGTGTTGTCATTGATCTTCCAGATATAGGAAAGGATCGCGGTAGGGTCGAAAGCAGTCACTACGCGTGAGTTGCGTTTCTTGCCATTCTGGTATCCCCAGTTGGGGTTGTAGAGGTTGTTGCCGGTGAGGTCGTAGGCCTCCTGGTAGGAGGCACCCTGCTGGCCGCGTTCGACCGGTGAACCGAACGTGGTGAAGGAGAGGCTGTGTACGCCGCCCTGCCATTGCTTCTCCAGTCCGATGGCATAAGAGAAATTGCGGTAGAAGGTTCCCGGTATATTCCCTTCATCCGAATAGCGTGCGCCGACACCGATGGTAAATGCCCAACCCTCGTCACTCAGGCCGCTGGAGTAGCTGGCCATACCGCGGAGGTAGTAGTTGCGGTTGGTATACGATACGGTAGCTTTGCCGCCTCTGGCGTAGCTGCCGGCGCGCATGTTGATATTCTCAGATCCTCCGATGGAGCCGAAGGTGAAAGTCCCGGGCTGGAAATAGTTGTCTACGTCTCCGTTGCGGGTAAGGTCGTTGAGGGCACCGATGGAAGCGAAATTGAATACGCCGCGGAGCTGGTCGTTGAAGCGTACTCCGTTGATGAATTTCTGTTCGTGGTAGCTGTCGTACCCCCTTACCTTGAAGCGGAATGGCTGGAGTTGGTAGCCTACCTGGTTGAGATATACATCGTTGGAGAGGATCACCATGGAGCTGACTTCCTGGGAAGAGCCCTCGATGTCGTCGTCCAGCATGGATTCTTCGATCACATCTATCAGGGGTATATGGTCTGTCTGTCGGGTCACGATCACCTGTACATCTTTCAGCAGGGTGACCAGATCGGTACCCACCTCTACCTGCAGGTAGCGGGTCATGATCTGCGCAGCGCTGAAAGTGAGCATGTGTTTGCCCGGGGCTACGCTCGTAAAGTGAAACTCTCCTCTCTCGTCTGTGATCTCTGTCTGGCTGTCGTCCAGTGCTACCCGTATCTCTCCCAGGGGATCGCCGGTGACCGAGTCGACCACCTTACCGCGCAATTGGGTGTTTTGCTGTGCAGATACCGTAGACAGGGTCAACAAGAGAGCCAGTAAGGCTATTAATTTTTGCTTCATCTCTGTATATTCATTAGGGTTTTGTTTTCCGTATCCTCTCCGCTGTGCGGGAGGGCCTTCACAGTCGGGCCTCGGGAGAAAGTTGTGATCTCTGTTCCACTGTGTGTATGGTATTTTTATATAGAAAGTACACAAAGAGACCATACGCCGGGCATGGGCTCTTTGTGTAAAAAAGGATAAAAAGAATTATCTGGAACCAGTGATTTTTATATTATCCAGACGATATCCGATGGTATTGCTTTCCAGAGTCGTACAGAACTCTATTGTTGTTGTCCCGTCGGGGATAGTACATGTAATCGTAGAGAATATATTCGAACTTCCCAGGGTTTCCGCTGGTACGGTTACATCGGTATCGTTGCATCTTACCAGCATACCTGCCGATGTGGCACTGGCCGCGTTAGCTGCCAGGTCAAAAGTAAGGGTCATGTTGCTATAGCCAGCTTCTATACCTTCGATCTTAAAGAATTTATCCCGGTTGGCCGCAAACCAGATATGAGGATTGTCGTAGGAATTGGTACAGCGGAAATCTACTTCATCACTGCCGGTCGAGTAGACGATAGGCGCTTTCATGTCGAATTGGTCCCTGGCAACGAACGTAGCCCATGTATCGGTAAGTGTACCGGAGGTTCCATCTCTCCAGCTGGGGCCAAAAGTCTCTTCAAACGAAAGTTCTTCGCCGCTACCTCCGCCGGTGGCTCCACCGGTCTGAGCAGTAATATTGGTCATGGAGAGTGTATTGCTGAATGTATCGTTGACGATATCGCCTTGTAATTTCACCTTTGCTCCGATCAGTTCCGGGTTGGCTACGATATTCAGGTTCTCTTTTACCGGACTATTTGATATATCTACCGGAACGCAGTTATCTTCGTTGGTCTCGTCCGGGTTGGCCGCTATCAGGATATTTTCCGTTGAGGGTGTGCCTACTGCTCTTGTTTTGGCTGTAGAACCAACAATATACCCTTCTACCCATTTTCCTGTTTCCCCTACTTTGGCCGCTAATTGATCTACCGTATAAGGACTGGCTTCTGTGCCGGCTCCTCCTTCGTCACCTCCATCGCCCAGATCCACTGTACCACCGTTGTTATCGGTCCAGTCGTTGATTGTGCCTTGCGGATTCACTACATCTACCGTTCCGTTGGATTTGAGGTTGGTGTCAAAGGTATATCTGTTCTTTCCGTTCAGGCTGATACCGTCTTCCATTTCCCAGATATAGGTACGTCCTGAAAGCTGGAAAGTAACCGCGTTGTTGCTGGTAGTCACAGGCAGCAGGATGGCACTTACCGTAGCGTTGTTCCCACTGGCTTCAACTACCGCGCTGATGTTCTGTGCGGAAGTAGCATCTGTAGTCAATGTACCATCTGCCAGGGAAAAGTCTGCTTTGACAGGCATCCCTGAGATCGTTACCGCCATACCGCTTACTCCCTGACCCGTTTCGTCTGTTACATTCAGTACCAGGTTGGTGAGCATGTGGTCGAACTTCAGTTCGGCGGTTGTACTCGTCTTACTCAGTTCTACCGCATTGTCCGAATAAAGCAGATCAATTTCTTCCGGGTTGCTCTGATCACTTACGTTCACCGGATAGGTGAAAGCGGTCAGGTCTTCCTGATAAGGATAGTAGGCTATGAAATCTACCTGGCTACCGTCTTCCGGGAAGTAGATGATATCTTCCGGGGTAGCATATACGAAATTTCCGTCTCCCGTAGTCGTGTATTTCTTGTTTTGCGCATCGTCTACGACGGAAGTTGTTTCGAGCGTCTGCCCTGTTTTTTTCATATAGACACCAATGGCATCTACTCCCCATTGTGTGCCGGAGGCGCGGGATACGGTATTGCTGCTGATATCGGACGTAAAATTCACCGGATTGTTACCGAATCCTTCTACGTTCTTTTCATCGTCGTTACAGGACATAAGGAGTCCTGTGGCGAGTACGGCCAGATAGAAAAATTTGTTGAATGTTCTCATCTTTTTACTTTTTAGGTGTGATTATTTGTAGCAGACAGAAAAATATGTCGTGGATGTGTTACTACCAGATGGAGGTATGTATCTCTTCTTTGATCTCCTGGCTCAGTGCCGGGAAGAAGGTGAAACCTGTCTCTTTTTCCAGTTCCGCGACTGACAGTTGATAGGGGGTGAAGTCGCTGCTGCTTTTGATGGCTTCGTTGTTCATCTTGAAGGCGATGGTATAGTAAGAATCCCCCCGCTTCTGTGCCAGTGCTTTGAAGTAGTATTTGGGTAGGGCGCAGGCGTTGTCTGCTCTGTCTGTAACATAGACTACTTCTTTGTCGGTAGTGGTGGTGATCATGGCCCCGGTCACTACGTACAACGTGTCACAGGCAGGCATCCAGATATTTCTGACCTTTGCCTCTAAGTTGGCCCATATCCCCTGATTGAGGGTGCTGTTCTGAGGTGTCATATTAGAGAAGTAAAAAGTGGTCTGGTTGCCTGCGTTACTGTAATTGCGGTCCGCGCTGGCGAGTTGATGGCCCCGGTCCAGGTTACTATCCGGATAGCTGTATATGAGATAGGGCTGGTAGGCCTGCGGGATCAGCGGATCATATTGCCAGGCGTTTGTGCGGCTGACACTCCCTGTATAACTGCTGTGCATGGGATAGGCTACCCAGTAGGCAAGTCTTTCGTTGATATCGTAGAGCAGGGAATAGTTGCGGATATGGCTCTTATCTGCCTCGGGCAGGAAATGGGTTACATAGATCGTATTTTCTGCGGAAGTGATCAGCGGGGTCTCGAACCATCCGTAGCTGGGTTGTACGGAGGCCTGCTCTCCTTTCAGGATCACATCGTACGTATACCGGTTGCCGGCCTGGAAGGGAGATTCATCTGTCAGGTCCCAGGTCGTTGATTCGCCCGAAGAAAGGGTAAAGACGATCTTTACGCCGGCCATCTGAGCAGTTGGCAGCAGGAGGGCTTCGGCCTGTACGTTGCCTGTGGTGTACGACATGGTTTTCAGGTTGATCTCCTGTTCCGAGTTTTCGTCTGTTGTCAGGTTTCCGGTAGCCAGATCGAATACGGCTTTTGTCTTCATACCCTGTATCTGCACGCTCACCCCTTCCAACGTCTCATCTTCTTTCGACGGGGTGAGGTTGAGTACCAGTTTGACCAATTGATGACTAAAAGAGAAAGGAACATTCAGATTTTCCCTGGTATATGCTGCCGCGGGTCTGGCATAGAGGAGGTCAATGCTCTCCTGCGAAGACTGATCGGATATATCTACCGGGAAGATATATCCTTGCAGATCGGCCTGATAAGGATAGTAGGCGATGAAGTTGACCGCGCTTCCGTCTTCTGGAAGAAAGATCATCTGCTCTGTGCCGGAGGCAATGAATGTACCGTTGTTCTGTGTTTCATAGATTCTGTTGTCTGCCAGTACGGTGGCTTCACTTAGTTGTTCTCCGGCCCTTACCATGTATACTCCGATGGAATCGTCTGCCCAGGTAGTGCCGGAGGCCCGGGTCTGGTAGCCCGGTCCGCTGATGGTAGACTGGAATTGTACGGGATACGGAGCGGATTCTGATGCTGTGTCTATGTCTTGTTGACTACAGGAGTAGAATAGAAGAATGATAAGGAAGAATAGATGACATTTTTTGCTCTGCATAGGACGTGTGGAATTGGTTTGCTTGGCCCAAATATATAAAAATTAAGTATTATATTATTAATGTGTTGCAAAAAAAAAGCTATCTATATTTTAAAGGAGTTAAAGAGCGATGACAATTGTGTTACGAGAACTCTTTTTTTTCTTTCCAATTTATTCTATATAGGAGGAAAAGACGGATAGAATGTAAGGAATTTCTGAAATATGGCAGGGAAGTGATAAAACTATGTTTTATAACATGGTTTTTAGAGGTAACTTTTCACATGAGGATGTCTGATAATCTATAATTTTTTCATATAGAGTGTATAAAGCTGGGTTGGGAAATATTTACGACTACCTTTGTGTAGAGACTACCGGAATGTATGAAGAAAACGGATCAAAGGATATATGCCTTATTTTGTAATTAAACAGAGTGTATGCCGGGGTTTTTGACATTATCCGTGTATAAGCTCTTTCTTTTTTTTGTATAAATGACACATAGGGGTGTCGGGTCCGGATCTGATCTGCTTTCTATAGGGGATCAGATGTTGATATTTTCGAATACCGGAACTTTTCTGTTGAAGAGGGGGATAGGAGATGTATAACCTGATCAGAAAAAATTACGGAAAATAAGGTATTTTCCTTTTCCGTAAATGGTTATCCGGTCTTTTCGCGCTTCGTTCAGTGTTCCTTGCCACCAACTGGTAAAATCCGAAATGGGATAGGCCAGTCCTTCGGCCCGGAGGTGGGTAGCTCCGAAATTGAACAGGGAAACCTGTTGCCCCGGCAGTGTCTCCAGCTGTGAGTTGTCGCACAAAGGTGTAAAGACTCCATAGTCGGTCACCATCTGTACGTCTGCCTGCTCCATATATTCCATAAGCAGACTGATGTTGCCCAGTGTATGATCTTCGCGTTTGCCTGTGGCTCCCAGGATCAGGATCTCTTTTTTACCGGCTTGCAGGCAATAGCGGAACGCTTTGGTAAGGTCGTTGCTTTCCTGTTGTCCGATGTGGTGAAAGAGGGAAGCATGCTGTTGCCTGAACTCTGGCAGGAGAGAATCTCCGTCGCCGATAATGGCCGCGGGAGTGCCACAGCGACGGATATACTCATTCGCGGCTCCGTCACAACATACCACATACGGTGCCTGTTCCAGCCAGGTCAGCGGAAGAGGGTGGGCGGGGTAGTCGCCATGGGCAAGGATCACTGCCTGCGCCCGGTAGCCGGTTGTGAGTAGAGGGCTATGTTTCATACTTCCTGTTTCTTTTCGTTCATCATCTTTTTCCATTTTATGTATCCAAAGATAGCAATAATGGCATATAAACCATACAAAGCGGCGGTGAAGTTCAACTCTTTATAGATATATAACCCGCTGCTCACGACATTTACCCCTATCCAGGCCAGCCACTGCTCGAGGTATTTGCGTGCCAGCATCCACATGCCCACGATACTCAGCGCGGTAGTGAAGGAGTCGAGCCACGGTACGTCACTGTGGGTGAAGCGGAGCAGTATCCACGCTATACAGAGCCAGGTAATTACAAAGGTACAAAGGAGAGGCAGGTACTGTTTGTGGGGAGTATAGGTAATGGGGAGTCCGGCTTTCTGCTTTTTGTTGCCTCCGTATTTCCAGACGATCCACCCATAGACTGCTACCAAAAGGTAATAGATATTGATTCCGAAGTCGGCATACAGACCGGCATCGTAGTAGACAAAGAGGTAGATCGCGGGCATGATGATGCCTGTGATCCAGAGGTATATACTGGCTTTGTATTCCAGCCAGAGATAGACGAGCCCTACGAAAGTGCCAAGGATTTCTAAGTAGTACATGAAGGAATCTATTGATTTACGATTTACTGATTTACGATTTGAAAATGCACCTGAGTATAGGTGAATGATAACGTTGATATAGGTGCATGTTCAAATCGTACATCGTATATCGGATGGTTTTTTCAGAAACGCAGCGTCAGGTGAGCCAGCACATTGGTCCCTGCGTTGGGATAATACCCGGCATAGTAGGAGGTATAGGCTAGTTTGCTGTCGGTGGTCTTCTGGCTGTCTGTGCCTTCGTATACCGCGTATCCGGAGGCATACCCGTTGCTTTCATACCTGGCGTTGAAGAGGTTGTAGATCGTCAGTCCCACGCTGGCCGAGCGGATACCGGGCAGGCGGAATCCGTAACTCAGAGAGAGGTGGTTGACGAAATAACGATCCAATGTACATGCTTCGCTTCCGGAATTGTTGAGGTATTGTTTGCCTACGTATTGCGACTGGAAAGCCGCTTCCCATCCTTTGTGGCGGAAGGTAAAGGTACTGTTGCCCATGAAATCCGGAGAGAAAGAGATGGGGGTGTTGCCGATGTGACGGGTGGTCTGTGAGATGCCCCAGTCGGCGGTGTACAGGTCTTTCCAGTTCTCGTTGACATCGCTCAGGTATTCCGTATAGTTTTTGATGCGGCTGCGGCTGATGGTGGCATTGACATCCCAGCGCAACCATCCGGTAAAGCGGAATCCTGCCGACAGTTCGATCCCCATGCGGTAACTGTCTTTTACATTCTCAGCCACCGCTTCGCCGATCTCGTTGAGTTGGCCGTTGAGTACCAGCTGATCGGTATAGTCCATGTAGTAGAGATTGGCTCCCGCCGTGATCCATATGCCCTGGTAGGTATATCCCAGTTCGTAGTCGAACAGCTTCTCCGCTTTGGGACGTTGGGTGAAGAGCCCGTCCGTGTAGTTGTTGCGGGTAGGCTCTTTCTGTGCTACGGAGAAAGAGGCATACGCGCTGTGTCGTGGGTGGAACTGCCATACCAGTCCGGCCTTGGGATTGAAGAAATGAAAGGTCTCGTCGATGTCCAGCTGCTGCAACTGTCCGGGCGAGGCGGTCCAGTCCCATTTATCGTTGTTGCCCGCTATCCGGTAGCGGATGTATCGGTATTGCAGGTCGAGGTATCCGTTGAGTCCCGGCAGCAGTTCGTAGTTGGCTTTGGCATAGATATTCCCGTCGGCCTTTTTGCCGGTGTTGCGGTAGTATTCGTGTCCGGGGTCCAGGTTTCCGAGGTAATTTTCTACCCACAGGACTTTTCCGTAATGGTCGTTGATGTAGAAATTGAGTCCTCCGCCCACGGAGGTGTTGAGCCGGTCACGGGTGTAGTTGAAGGAAAAGACCCCTCCTCCGAAGTGGCTATCGACTAACTTACGCCGTACGAGGTTCTGCTTCTCTATGGTGTTGTCGTTGAGCTCGAACGGGATGAGCCCGTACTCAATCAGGGTACGATCGTTCTTGTATTCTTCGTAATAGCCGTATCCGTCGGTATAGTGGAAGGCTACATTCAGGTTCCAACGGGGAGAGAAGATATGGTTGACCAGCAGCTGGTAGTTCATCTGACGGTAGTAGTCGATCTGGTTGTCGTAGAATCCGATCACTTCCCCGTCGCGTTTAATCTCTCCGTTGGGGTTGTACCGCCGGTTGGTCTTCAGCATTTCCTTGCTGATGCCGTCCCAGGCGTGGTAGGTCTCCTCTTTCCCTCCGAAGGTGATGAACTTGACAGTGGTATTCCCTCCGTAGTAGCCCCCTTGCAGGAAGTAGGATTTCAGATCGGCACTTGCCCGATCGCGGTATCCGTCGCTACCGATGTCAGAGAGGCGGGCGTCGAACCCCCACTTGTCGCGGATCAGTCCGCTACCGATCTTCACGGTCTCTTTGTGGGTATTGAAAGAGCCGTACGAGCCGGAGATTTCCGCGTAAGGGCGGGGCGATATGCCTTGTGTACGCATGTTGATCGTCGCTCCGAAGGCTCCGGCACCGTTGGTAGAGGTACCTGCTCCGCGCTGGATCTGTATGCCTTCCAGGGACGAAGCGAAGTCGGGGGTATTGACCCAGTAGATCGCGTGACTCTCGGCATCGTTCATGGGTATGCCGTTGGTGGTGATGTTGATGCGGCTGGCATCCGTACCGCGTACGCGGATGCTGGTGTATCCCACGCCGGCTCCGGCATCGGTAGTCGTGAGTACCGAAGGGGTGGAGCTCAGCAGGAAAGGGATGTCCTTCCCGAAATTCTGCTGGCTGATCTGTTCTCTGGTAACATCGGTAAAGGCTACCGGAGTTTTTGTGGTGGCGCGTGTAGATACGACTTCCACTTCCTGCAACCGGATCAGTTGCAGGCTGTCTGTTTGCGGGAGCTGTGCATAGACGCACACTCCGCTTCCCCCTACGCATAGGGAGAGGGCAAGCATTGCTTTCTTCATTACGTATGATTTTAATAGTTCGGAAAAAGGGGATTTTTCCTTACCTTCCCTCCGCCGGCATTACCCGGATCAGGTCAATGGGTTTGATCTCAGCCCGTCGTGTTGGGGCACCCCTTATATGAAATACGGGGCAAAAGTAATGATTTATTCGGATAACTGCTGTCTGTTTTCCGTAAATTATGGAGATGTGGATCCGATTTCATCCGTGTCAGAGGGAGGTTGGGTGTGATAGCAGGAGTATAGAGCCTGGTATGGCAGGGGGAGGGGGAGTAGGCGTATGCGAACTCTCTTCCCGAGTCGGGTATCAGTTCCATGCTTATAGATAAATTGTTTGCAATAAGTAAAAGACCTCATAGCCCCTTGAGATCACCTCCTTTTATCTTTTATTTTTTCTTTACTGGTCTGATAGAACTATAGGGTAGCAACAAGGAATATATTATCTTTGCATACGCTTTTCTGCCAAAGTAGGTGTTACAGCTAATTGGATCAATAACCATAACTTTAAAATATGATATTACAGGAGTTGACAAGCGAAGGATTGGGAGAGATAACTACTGAATTTGTCGAGCAGGTGATGAACCGGGATACGGAAGGCCTGTCTGTGTGGGTGGAAAAATTGCTCGATATGGGTATTGAGTTGGGAGGACGTATGATCTGGGCCACTCTTACTTTCTTTATCGGCCGTTATCTGATCCGGCTGGTCAATGGTATATGTACCCGTATACTTGAACGCCGCAGGGTAGATGCGGGAGTGACGAGTTTCCTGAGAAGTATGGTCCGGATCTTACTGACGATCTTACTGGTCATTTCGGTGATCGGTATCCTGGGTATCAATACCACTTCGTTTGCCGCGCTGCTGGCTTCCGCCGGGGTTGCTATCGGAGTAGCGCTTTCGGGCAATCTGCAGAACATCGCGGGTGGTATCCTTATTCTGCTCTTCAAGCCTTACCGGGTGGGCGATTATATCGAGACATCGAACGCCTCCGGTACGGTGCGTGAGATACAGATCTTCCATACCATTTTGAATACGTCCGACAACCGTACGGTATATCTTCCCAACAGTTCCATGAGCAGTGGGGCGGTAACCAATTACAGCCGTCGGAGTACGCGACGGCTGGAATGGAAATTCGGTATTGAGTACGGGGAGGACTATCACAAAGTAGAGAATATCCTGCGTGAGATCTTAGTGGCAGACGAGCGTATCCTGGAGGTACCGGCACCTTTTATCGTATTGCAGGCCCTGGAGGCAAGCAGTGTGATTGTGATGGCGCGCGTCTGGGTCAATAGCGAAGACTACTGGAGTGTCTATTTTGATATGAACAAGCAGGTGTATGAGACCTTCAACGAGAAAGGCATCTCTTTCCCGTTCCCGCAGCTTACGGTGCATTCCTGATCTGTGCATGGGTCATCGGCTATTTGCCGGCCTATAATATAATACCTCCGCATCACGGTGCCATGAAATGTTTGTATGTCTTTTCCTGCGCGAACAACAAAGCTGTATTGATTAGTGAAAGATGTGAATAGGCCTGCGGGAAGTTGCCCAATAACCGTTTGGTCCGGAAATTCAGATCTTCACTGAACAGTCCGACATGGTTGGCGTGTGTAAGTATATGGTTGAAGATGTGCTGCGCTTCTTCCTTTTCTCCGGTCACAAACAGGGCGCGGATCAGCCAGAAGGTGCAGATGGTGAAGGAAGAGGAGGGCATTCCGAAGTCGTCTACATCTTTGTAGCGATACATCAATCCGTTGTGGAACAATTCTTTCCGGACACACCGGACGGTCTTTACAAATTTTTCATCGTCCGGTTTCAGAAAGCCGTAATATTCCATCAATAGCAGCGAAGAGTCCATGTACGTATTGTCATAAGATTGGGTAAAGCTCTGTAACTCCTCGTTCCATCCGTGCAGCAACACATCTTCTTTGATGGCATCTGCTTCTTTCTGCCACTCTTGTTCGTGATCGCTCTTTTCGAGAAAACGAGCGATCTGTATGGCGCGGTCCAGTGCCACCCAGCACATCACTTTGGAGAATACGAAATTTTCTTTCCTGCCCCGGAATTCCCAGATACTCTGGTCTGGCTGCCGCCACTGGCTGTAGACAGTGAGCACAATGCTTTTGACAATCTCCCACATCTCTTCCAGTTCGTTCAGACTTCCCGGAAAGAAAATGTAGTATTGGTACATGACATCCATCAGATAGCCCAGAAAATCGTTCTGTTTCTGATCGTATGCCGCGTTGCCGATGCGTACGGGGCGTGAGTTCCTGTAGCCCGACAGATAAGGCAGCGTTTTCTCGGTCAGTACGCGATCTCCGTCTATACTGTACATGAGCTGGAACTCCTCGGATTTGGTGCGCAGGATGCGTTTGACAAACCCCATGAAACCCTGGGCTGCCGATCTGTGTCCCATCTTCAGCAGGGTCTCCATAGACATAGAGGCATCCCGTATCCAGCAGAAGCGGTAGTCCCAGTTGCGCTCTTTGCCAATGGTCTCCGGCAGGCTGGTGGTAAGAGCTGCCAGCACGGCCCCGCTATCCTGGTAGGTCATCAGTTTCAATACAAGCAGGCTGCGTGATATGGCATCGTTGAAGGTGGAGAACTGCCGGGAACGGTTGTTCCAGTTGAGCCAGTATATCTTGGTGCGTTCGTATTCCAGATATACCCTTTCGGTATCTATCGTCACTAATTTCTGGTTGGCCGAAAGCAACAGATAAGCCTCTTCCCGCAGTACGATCTCTTCGCTTTTCAGGATCGTCCGCGGGCTGAAGCTGGAATAGAGATAGATACTGTCTTTTTTATTTACCTGAGAGTAGGTTTTGATATAATCTTCTCCCAACCAGTGTTCAACGGGTTCACCGGCATAGTTCATACGCGGGTCGTAAACGATCCGCAGGCGTGGACTGCCGGTTATCCGGCGGAAGTAGCGATACAGTTCGGAAGGAATGTAATAGTTCGCGTCCATGGTACGGTAGCGAGGCATAAAGTCTACCAGTTCGAACGATCCTTCTTCTGCGCTGAAAGCAGTGCATAGAATATTCGTCCCTTTGATGTAGTACTGAGAGATGGTGTACTCTTCTGACACCCTGAGGTGCAGGCTTCCTCCTTTCGCTTCGTCCAACAGTTTGCAGAAGACAGCAGGGGAATCGAACTGTGGCAGACACATCCAGTCCACACTGCCGTATCTTGAGATGAGAGCGGCTGTTTTGCAATTGCCTACCACTCCGTAATCCAGGTTATTCATCCGGCGCATATGTTAAAAATATTTGTCTGTGATCCGCTCTGTCAGGACTGAACCAAACGCTCTTTTTTTTCTGTTTCAGTGATGTATGTGATGCTATGTAATTAAAGCCCTGTCTTTTCGGAAAAGCACTCCCTTATGTGCTCCGGTGCTAATGCCCGGAGTCGATTTAAAATTGTAAAACCATATGAAGCTGATCATTATTTCTAACAGATTGCCCCTTAAAATTGTTGAAGAGCAAAGCAAATACAAGGTGATACCCAGTCCCGGAGGCCTGTCTACCGGATTAGATTCTCTGGAAACCACCTTAGATAAACACTGGATCGGCTGGCCGGGTATGTATCTGGAAGAGGGCCCGGAGAAGGAAGACATTGACCGGCAACTGGAGGAGCACAAGTACCATCCGGTCTATCTGACCCCTCAGCAGATCGAAGACTATTACGAAGGATACAGCAACAGTATCTTATGGCCGCTCTGCCATTATTTTTTCAACTATGTACATTACGACAATGCCTATTGGCTGGCCTATCAGCAGGTGAACGCGCTGTTCTGTGAAGCTGCCATGCAGGTGATCCGTCCCGGAGACATTGTCTGGGTGCAGGACTATCAGCTGATGTTACTTCCCGGAATGATCCGTAACCAGGCTCCTGACATCAGTATCGGCTACTTCCTGCATATCCCTTTTCCTTCGTATGAACTGTTCCGCGGTTTGCCCGAACGTGCCGAACTGCTCAATGGTCTGTTGGGTGCCGATCTGATAGGCTTTCACACCTACGATTATATGCGCCATTTCATCAGTACGGTGTATCGAGTATTGAAATTAGACTGCTATTTAGATGAGATCCAACTGGATCGTCGGGTGGTAGATGTGGATGCTTTTCCGATGGGTATCAACTACGAGATGTACCACAATGCGATCCGTGACCCCGCCACAGCAAAGAAAGCGGAGGAGTTGCGGGACGACTTCGGAACGGGCAAGCTCATTTTGTCGGTAGACCGTCTGGACTACAGCAAAGGGATCCTGCTGCGTCTGGAGAGTTACGAGAATTTTCTGAAGAATCATCCCGAATATCGTGGAAAAGTTTCTTTAGTGATGGTAGTCTCTCCCTCCCGTGATACGGTAGATATCTACGCCAACCTGAAAGAGGAGATCGACAAAAAGGTAGGGGCTATCAACGGGAAATATTCTACGATAGACTGGAGTCCGGTCTATTATTTCTACCGTTCGTTCACTTTTGAGGAACTGGCGGCACTCTACTACATTGCCGATGTGGCCCTGGTAACTCCCATCCGTGACGGAATGAACTTAGTATCCAAAGAATTCTTAGCAGTGAAGCGCACCCGCCCGGGCGTTTTGATCCTCAGCGAGATGGCCGGAGCGGCCAACGAACTCCGGGAGGCCATTATCGTGAATCCTACGGATACCCATGAGATAGAAGAGGCGTTGGTTACGGCACTGGCTATGCCTGTCAAGGAGCAGAAGCGCCGGATGAAGGTCATGCAGGAGATTATCTCCACGCAGACGGTGAAGCAGTGGGCCACAGACTTTATCAGTGAATTGCAGGGAGTGCGGAAGAAAAATCAGGAGTTGCGGCAGAAATTAGTAGAGGATAAAAATTTCGCCGTCATCTGCAAAATGTATGACGCGGCAAAGAAACGTTTGCTGATCTTAGATTATGACGGTACGCTGGTGAAATTTGTGAATAACCCTAAGGCTGCTTCGCCTCCGGCCGATTTGCTGCGCCTGCTGGAGGTGCTTGCCGAAGATCCGAAGAACGACGTGGTCATCAGCAGTGGAAGAGACCGGAAAACACTGGAAAAATGGTTGGGAAAACTACCCGTGGGACTATCTGCCGAACACGGGGCTTTCTATAAAGAAAAAGGAGAGTGGCACGCGCGTACACAGCGGATGGAGTGGGACAAAGAGATCGTGGATATCATTCGTAACGCGGTGAAGCGTACACCGGGTTCACGTATGGAGGTAAAAGATACGGCATTGGTGTGGCACTACAGGGATGTAGATTCCTGGCTGGCCGATCTGCGTATCACGCAGTTGCTCAACGCGCTCATCAACCCCTGTTCCCGCCTGAATCTGCAGATCATGAATGGCAACAAGATCTTAGAGATCAAACAAAGTGAATTCAGCAAGGGATCGGAAGCGCTGCGTCTGATGAAAAAAGATGCGTATGACCTGATCCTGGCTGTGGGCGATGACGCTACGGACGAGGAGATGTTTGCCACATTGCCCAAAGAGGCTATTACCATCAAAGTAGGAAAATGCTCGGCGACTGCCATGTACAACATCTCTACCCAGGAGGAAACGGTGCAGTTCCTGAACCTCCTGGCAGGTGTGGAAAGACAGGTTGCTCACGCAAACTGAAAAGGCCTGCTTACAGAAATCTGAAACCCTATCATCCACTGAAAAAGATGGATACACACAGTTTAGAGCCTATCCTGAAGAACGAGAAAACCGGTTTGCTGATCAGTGTACTGATCTTCATCGGGTCGCTGGTGATACTGTTTCTGCTGTACAGGTATACCTTGCAACTGATCCGCAGGCGGACACATAAGAATCAGCAAGTGGGAGGGTTTGTCGTTGGCCTTCTCAAACTTCCGCTGTTGTGGCTGCTGTTCTGGATCTTTTTGCGTATCCTCAATTCGACTGCTTTTCTTTCGCGGTGGGACATTTCCGGAGATTTCGGGCGTATCACGGATATTCTGGTGATTCTTTCTGTCGGCTGGATCCTGATCAAGGTCATACGGGTGATCTTTTATTGCTTAGAGAAGAAGCTGAATATTGAGGAAGAAGATAACCTGAACGCCCGTAAAGACCTCACCAAGATGAAACTCTTCGAGGGGCTCATCGTGGTCCTGATCGCGGTGACCATTACCGCTGTGTGCCTGATGACCTTTGAGAAGGTGAGGGCGTTGGGAGTGAGTCTGCTGACCTCTGCCGGCATTGCCGGTATCGTGCTCGGTTTTGCCGCGCAGAAAAGCCTGGCCACCATCCTGGCAGGTATCCAGATTGCTATCACTCAGCCTATCCGCCTGGACGACGTGGTGATTGTGGAGGGAGAGTGGGGCCGCATCGAAGAAATCACCTTTACGTATGTGGTGATCCGGATCTGGGACGAACGGCGGCTCATCGTTCCGGTCAACTATTTTCTGGAAAAGCCCTTTCAGAACTGGACACGTACTACCTCTACCATCATAGGAACTGTTTTTCTGTATGTGGATTATTCATTGCTCCTGGAACCTCTGCGGCAGCACTTAGACCTGTTGCTGAAAGACCATCCCAAGTGGGACCAGCGGGTAGCGAATATCCAGGTGACTCATACACAGGAACGCTACAAGGAATTGCGTATCTTGCTGAGCAGCCGCAACTCTTCTTACAACTGGGACCTGCGGGTGGATATACGGGAACAGATGATCCACTTCATCCACCGCGAATACCCGGATAGTCTGGTGAGGGTGTGTGTAGAAGATACCACCCCTACTGATAATAATCATTAAAAGAAAGGAACATTTTCCTTTTCAATGAGTATACTTGCAGGGAAAATTGTTTTTCAACCGGAAATCCAAACAGCAAGGGATATGAGATCGAACAGTGATATTGTACGGAAAATGGTCTGGGGCAGTGAGATCAGCCATAAAGAAGAAAAGACGCGTATTGCCGCTGTGATCGCGGGCAAAGCGAAAAACGGCGAGGTGATCGGGGTAGGCTCCGGATCGACCTCTTACCTTACGCTTTGTGCCCTGGCGGAGCGCAGGCAGCGGGAACAGCTTTCGCTGATGGTTATTCCTACCTCCATTGAAATATCGATGGCTTGCTGGCAGTTGGGCATACCCGTTACTACCCTGAATGAGTATCTGCCGGACTGGACCTTTGACGGGGCCGACGAGATAGATCCGCGCTGTAACCTGATCAAGGGGCGCGGCGGAGCGATGTTCAAAGAAAAATTGCTGATCCGTTCGAGCCCCAGAGTCTATATCCTCGGAGACAGCAGCAAGCGGGTGGAGCGGCTGGGAGAGCGTTTTCCCGTGCCGGTGGAGATCGTTCCTTTCTCCTTGTCCGTCGTAGAGCAGTCGCTGTCGCATCTGTCACCGCAACGCGTCGAGCTACGTATGGCAGAAGGAAAAGACGGTCCGGTGATCACGGAGAGTGGCAATCTGATCTTAGATGTCTGGTTTGGTCAGATCACCTCCGGTCTCGAACAGGCCATCAAAAGCATCACCGGAGTGGTGGAGAGCGGTCTCTTTCTGGAATATACCAATGTGGAAGCTATATATGGAGAGGGGTGTGGCTGAAACAGAGAGCAGGCATAGAAACTTTCTCTTCCCGGATCGTCTGACCTCAGCTTGTCTGTATGGGTCTGGTTTCCGATCGGTAAGCCTTGTCTGTAGCCCGCGCTCTTTTCTCCGGCATGACCGAAGATTTTTTCTTTATATGAAAAAGTAAAACTCTTTACAATCTGCTTTCCCCTCCTTCGTGAAAAATACGTATGAGGCTGTTTTTTAACGACATTTCTCTTCTTTCTTTTCCTGATTTCTTTATTTTTGCGCTTGTTATACGGCACATAGAGCCATAACAGGCAGTTGCCGGGAAAGTTTCCGTTTTACCGGGTAGATGCTTTCCCCGCTGTGCCGGCAGCTTGTTTTCCTTAACTAAACAGACGATATGTGGCAGGATTCCTCGTTGGGGGAGAGGAACCGGATCGCCTGTTCATACACCAACCAAAACATGAACATAGACCAGAAGATCTTACGTGAATTGAACCACGGCCAACCCGAAGCACTGGAAAAAATCTATCTCTGCTACAACGGTCGTGTATATAACTTTATCCAGGGCATGATCAAAGATCCGAACGTATCCAAAGATCTCACTCAGGATGTTTTTCTACAGGTATGGACCAAAAGAGCAGGGATAGATCCTGCGGGCAACTTCAACGGTTATCTCTTTGCGATAGCCAGAAACATCGTTTATATGTATCTCCGCAGGGAGCTGTTGCTACAGAACTATCTATTGGATCTGGAAGAGGAGGCTGCGAAAGACGATCTGGAAACGGAGCGGAGGTTAGACGACGCGTTGGTACGTGAACAGGTGATGAAGCTGATCGAAGAGCTGCCCGAGGCACGCCGGAACATCTTCCTGCTCTACTGGAAATCTGAAATGAGTTACCGGGAGATCGCTGAGGTACTCTCCGTCTCAGAAAAAACGGTGGCTACGCAGGTGCGCCGTTCGCTGCGGTTCTTGTATGAAAGACTCGATAAAGTGCTCTTCCTTTGCATGCTCTCCGGGTTTTCAAACGGATTTTAATCGTTAAAGAATGTTTATTTTATTCTTATTTGTAGTCCTTTCTTCTTCATGGATCATATTCTTAGTAACAGCGGAAAAACAGATGAACTCTACCACAGACAGATACAGCATACTATTAGATAGATTCCTTCAGGGGCAAGCCACGGAGGAAGAGAGAAGGGTCCTGGCCGCGTGGATGGCCGAAGCAGACCCCTGCGAAGAGTTCGATGCCTACTGCCGGCAGCGTTGGCACAAAGGCAGTTCCGGGATCGGCAGAGACCTGGAGCAGGAGATGTGGCAGGTGATCTCCGCGAAGATAGCGAAGCCTCGCCGTCGTTTCCGGTTGCCTGCCCGGATGTACCGGATCGCCATCTCCATCCTGTTACCTCTCTGCCTGTGTATGGGCGGATATATCGGTTGGCATTCCTATTCGGAACAACAGAAGAGGGCGGATGCCTTTGAAGTATTGGCCGATAACGGGCAGAAAGCCTGTGTAATACTGCCCGACGGCAGCAAGGCATGGATCAATTCCGCTACCCGGTTGAAGTACGACCGGATGAAGAACGAGCGCCGGGTGGCGCTGGAAGGGGAAGCCTACTTCGAGGTGGCTAAAGACGCGAAGAATAAATTTGTTGTTCATTGCCAGGGGGTGAATGTAGAGGCACTGGGCACCGCTTTCAATGTGAAGGGATATGCTGCCGACGGGTCGGTGTCCGTAGCCCTGCTCGAAGGGAGTGTGAAAGTCTACAACGAAACCAACAGTGCGACGCTCAGTCCCAATCAGTGCCTGACCTTTGTGAAAGAGGAAAATACCTTCGCAAGGTCCGAGATCAGAGACGAACGGGAGATTGACTTCTGGCGGAGGAACATTCTCTACTTCCGGTCGGCCACGCTGGGCGAGATCGCCACCACACTGGAGAGAATGTACGGTGTGACGATCCGGTTTGCGGATGAAGAACTGAAAGACGTACCCTTCTCGGGAGGTATCCGCAACGCCAGCCTCAACAACGTGTTCCATATCTTCAGCCTGAGCTACCCGATCAGCTATACCATAGATAATGATGTAATCACTATAGTCAGTGCACAGACACCGTGAAACAGAATGAAAAACAAAGTTGAACCTTAAAAAAACCAGAGAACCGATGAAGAAAAATACCTGAGAAAAGAAAAGGTAGGATTATGCTGCAACACAATCCTACCCAGATCATACATATTGTTCAGATTGATTGACAATCTCTATGCAAAAGTAAGCAATTGAGTGCAGTTGATCATCAAACCTTCCGATTTTAATCATTTAATTAATCTTAAATCAGTTATACTTATGGTCAATAAGATATATCGGACAGGCAGGTTTCTCCTGCTGAGTGGATTCTTTTGCCTTTTTTCCTGTGGTCTGCACGCGCAGATTACGGTCAGGCTTACCAACCAAACCATCAAACGTGTGATAGAGGCCATCGAGAAGTCAGAGGGGTATAGCTTTTTCTATACCGACCAGCTTCCGGGTCTGGATCAGGTTGTCAGTATCCAGGTCTCCGACGAGCCTATAGAATCCGTACTGACGCAACTGCTGCGCAACACAAATATTACCTATAAGATAGAACCCGGAAATCAGGTGGTTCTCAGTCTCAGAACGCAGGCCGAACCCGACCCTTCCGCGGGCAGGCTCATCACCGGACGTGTTACCGACCGGACCGGTATGCCTCTGATCGGTGCTACCGTCACCACAGAAGATGCTTCACAGGGGGCCATCACGGATACCGATGGCAACTACCGCATCGACGCGCTGCCGGGCACTACGATCCATATTTCCTATATCGGATACCAGCCTGCCTCGGTGCGGGTGACTACCCGCAACAGCTACGACATTGTGTTGCAGGAAGACGCCGAATTGCTGGATGAGGTGGTAGTCATTGGCTACGGGGCCATGCGACGGAAAGACATCACTACCGCGGTCTCTGTGATCAGTACGGAAGATATCGACAAACGCCCGGTGATCTCCGCGGCACAGGCTTTACAGGGCAAAGGTGCCGGCATACAGGTGATACAGCCCTCCGGCGAGCCGGGCGCGGGGCTCAGCATCCGTGTGCGGGGAGCCACCTCCGTACAGGCATCCAATGAACCCCTCTATGTGGTAGACGGAATGCCTATGGATGACATTTCTTACCTGAGCCCCAACGATATTGAAAATATGCAGGTGCTCAAGGATGCCTCTTCGGCGGCTATCTACGGAGCGCGGGCGGCCAACGGAGTGGTGCTCATCACCACTAAACGCGGCAGGGTAGGTGAGGCGAAGGTCAAGCTGAGCGCCTTCACCGGTATTTCTCAGCTGGGCAGAAAGATCCACGCGTTGAATACCGGGGAGTACAAGGAGCTGATGAAAGACCTGAAACAGGTGACAAATACAGTACCTAATATCCCTGAAGACGAGAACCGGTATGTAGACTGGACAGATAAATTCTTCAAAACGGGGCTGACGCAGAACTATCAGGTTTCTGTAGCCAACGGTACCGACAAAGTACAGTACATGGTATCCGGCGGATATACCGATGAAGACGGTATTGTGTGAAAATCACAATTTAACCGCTATAATTTCCGGGCCAACATAGACAGTCAGCAGACCAGCTGGCTTCAGATGGCCCTGAATCTCTCCTATTCCCGGACCAAAGGTCAGTGGGTCAACTCCAACGGCAGTTCCATGCGATCGGGATCTATCCTGTCTGTGATCAATACGCCGCCCTTTATGCAGGAATGGGACCCCGACAATCCCGGGCAGTACGATGAGTCGGCCTACGGATCGCGTATCCTGAACCCGCTGGCGGCTAATGCTCCGGACAATGTGACCTCGACCGACTTTTTCAAAGGCTCTGTCGGCTTTACAGTAGATCTGTACAAGGGGCTGAAGTTTAAGACCACCTTCGGTATGGATCTCTATCACGAACGCTAGAACTATTACCTGGACCCGGAATCTACCGTAGAAGGGCGCGCTACCAAAGGCAGGGTGGAAGAGAGTTTTTCGCGGAACGTAGAGTGGTTGCTGGAAAACCTGCTGACGTACGACTATGATAAGAACGGCCACCAGCTGTCTGCTATGGGAGGGGCCACGCAGCAGCACGCGCAATACAACGGGCAATACATGGCCGGGTTCGATCTTTCTCCTTCCTATCCCAACCTGCGCTCTATCAGCGCGGCCAATCAGATAGATAAAGACGCCGCCAGTTTGTCGGCATCGGCCTGGTCATTGGCCTCCTTCCTGGGGCGTGTGGCATACAACTACAACAGCAAATACCTGCTTACCGTGAATTTCCGTGCCGATGGCTCATCGCGCTTTGCTCCCGGACACCGGTGGGGATACTTCCCCTCTGTGTCAGCGGGGTGGCGTATCTCCGACGAGAGATTTATGGAACCCCTGAAAAACCAGATCAGCGACATGAAACTCCGGGTGGGCTGGGGTCTCAACGGCAACCAGGCCGGGATCGGCAATTATGCCTATCTGGCACAGATGCGGGCCAGCCGCGTGTCACCTACCACAGACAACCTCTATCCGGGCATGGCTATCTATCCCGGGTCGGGAGCCAACAAAGAACTCACCTGGGAGAAGACCATGCAATGGAACGCGGGACTGGATCTGCAACTGTTTGATTCGCGGCTGAACGTAACCTTCGACGCGTATTACAAAAAGACCACAGATCTGTTGCTCACCGTGAGCCTGCCCGATAACGTAAACCTGCCCGGCGGTATCACCCGCAACGACGGCGAGATGGTGAACAAAGGGATGGAGTGGATGATCTCTTCCCAGAACCTACGGGGTAAGTTCAGCTGGGATACCGATTTCAATATCTCTTTCAACCGCAACAAGCTGACTAAACTGGAGCTCAACAAAGTCTATTATTATGCCGAAATGTACGAGACCCGTGAGCAGGCGGTGGTCCTGCGCGAGGGGTTGTCGCTGGGAACCTTTTACGGTTATGTGGCCAAAGGGGTAGATCCGGAAACCGGAGATGTGATCTATGAAGATCTCAACGGCAACGGCGAGATCGATCCGGGCGACCGTACCGAGATCGGTTGCGCGCAGCCTGATTTTATCTACGGGATGACAAATACGTTCCGCTACAAAGGTTTCTCTTTCTCCTTCTTCCTGCAGGGAAGCCAGGGCAATGATATTTTCAATGCGTCCAGGATAGATACGGAGGGGATGATGGATTTCCGCAACCAGTCTAAGGCGGTACTGGATCGCTGGAAACGTCCGGGCATGATCACCGATATACCGCGGGTGGGCAATGTGGAGAATATACACAACTCTACCCGGTTTGTAGAAGATGGCTCTTACCTGCGTCTGAAAACAGTAACACTCTCCTATGATTTTCAGCGCAAGTTGCTGAAGAAGATGCGTCTGTCGAAGTTGTAACTCTACGCTACCGCTCAGAACCTCTTCACCCTGACCCGATATTCCGGGTATGATCCGGAGGTTAACGTCTACGGAAGCAGTGCCGTGATACAGGGGGTAGACTATGGGACGTATCCGCAATCCAAATCGTTTGTTTTCGGTCTGAATGTCGAATTTTAAATGTGTCAAGATGAAGAAGAACATACTATACACCGCTTTGTGCATGGCCCAGATCTGTTTATTGGGCGCGTGCAGTGATTTCCTGAACGAGCAGCCACAGTCTGACTTTACCAACGACGGCAGTGGGGGAGACGGGCTCACCTCCAAGTACCTGAACCTGGCGGATGCCGAAGCCGAATTGCAGGGGGCCTACGAGAATTTCAAAAGTGACATCTTCCAGATGGAGAACTATACGATCAATGACATACAGTCGGACAACTGCTACGTCGGTGGCGACGGTACCAACGAAGAGGCGGTGGGGATGCTTCGGCTGAGCCCGACCAACGCGAAAGTATCGCTGGTGTGGTCGCAGTACTACTCGATGTCGGGTACGGCTACCAATGTCATTGAGAATACCCGGCTGATGGAGTCTGCCGCCATACAAGAGGCAGACCGTAACCGCATCATGGCCGAGGCGAAGTTTATCCGGACATGGGCCTGTTTCGATATGGTGCGTCTGTGGGGTGATCTGCCTATGGTGACGCAACTGATCCCGACGATCACGGCCGAGAATCTGGAAGAGTGGTATCCGGTGATGTACCCGGAGCGCACGCCGGAAGAGGAGATCTACCGGCAGATCATAGACGATCTCGACGAGGCAGGCACCATCCGGTACCTCGAAAGCATGAATAAAGGGGCCTTTCAGGCAACTAAAGGAGCAGCCTACGGTCTGCTGGCCAAGGTATGGGCTACCCGGGGAGAAAAAAGCAGCCGAAACTACAGCGAAGTGATCCGCTATTGCGATAAGGCCATTGCTGAGGGTTACCGGCTGACAGATCGTTTTGAAGAACTGTGGGATCCCGACAACAAGTTCACCCCGGAAAGTATGTTCGAGGTCTACTACACGACCGATGCTCCCAACTGGGCCTACTGGACGTTGCTGAAAGAGGCCGACGGAACAGTGAGCTGGAGACGCTATTGTACGCCCTCGCACGATCTGATCGCGAAGTATGATACGGAAAAAGACCAGCGTTATGCCTCCGGTATTCTCTGGAAAGAGGCCCCCTACGATGTTTATTATCCGGCTGATAATTATCCTTTTGCCTATAAGATCCGTGAAAAGAACTCGGACATCATCCTGATGCGTCTGGCCGATATCCTGTTGCTGAAAGCCGAAGCACTGGTAGAGATGAACCAGGTGGCCGAGGCCATAGAGATCGTGAACCAGGTGCGCCGGCGTGCCGGACTGGATGGGTTGCCTTTGGGTATGTCGCAGTCTGAGGCGCGGCTTGCTGTGGAGAACGAACGCCAGCTGGAACTCTTTATGGAAGGCCAGCGCTGGTACGACCTGCTCCGCAACGAGCGTATGCTGGAAGTCATGAGAAACCACAGAGACGCCCAGGGAAACCTCTTCCTGCAAGGCCTGGAGGCATACAGGGCCAAGTGGCCGTTGCCACAGGGCGAGATGGACAAGAACACCCGTCTGGTTCAGAACGAGGGGTATTAATAAGCATTAGCTTTTCAATCTAAAAACGTAGAAACATGAAACAGATATATACATTCTTTATGGGGTATTGTGTTGCTCTCCTGTTTGCCGGGTGCAACGAAGATACAGGCCGGGTGGTCTATCCCTACTCCTGTCCGCAGATGTCTGGCCTTACCTTCTCATTTGCGGAAGAGGTGACCGCCACCGATTCGATCTGGTTTTCCGTGGAGATCACAGACCCCGAGACCCCGCTCTCTACGCTGGAAGTAGAGGTGACTCAGGGAGAAAAAGAGATCTTCAGCGGTTCCATACGTACGGCAGGCTATACCACTCAGGTCAGCAGATACGGCATATACATCCCGTTTACCTCTCAGATGGAAGAGGGCGAAGCCTGCATCACGCTCACCGCCATCAATGTAGAAGGCAGTGAAGCGCGGGAGACAAAGACCTTTACCATCAGGCGACCGCAGATCCCTCAGACGATCTATCTGCACTACGCCGATCAGGTGATACCCATGACCCGCGATGCAGACAACCCCTATACGTATGTCTCTGCGGCGGGCGACTACCCGAATACGTGGAGCGGAAAGATATCAACCGCCGGATCACTGGCCGCTTCGGATCTGATCTGGGGATATGCCGAAGCGAATAACCAGGCAGAGCTGGTGTCGGCTACGGGTGCCGGATTCTCCTTCAACTTCCCTGACTGGCAGATAGATTGCGTCACCTTCAATACATTTACCTTCCGCCTAGGGGTCATCGGTTTCCAGAAAGACATACGCATTGGCGGTGTGCTGCTCGAAGCGTCCGACGGCTACTTCCAGGCCGGTATCTCCTTTGTACAGGGAGAGGAGGTCGAAGTGACCGGCATCGAAGACCTCCAGGGGGTGTACAACCGCGACTTCTTCGACTACGATCCGCAGACGGGTAAACTCACCTTCCTGCGCGAGAGTGGCTATTGGGAGGTATACTACTCTTCGGTCTACAACTACATCTGGGTGACCCGTATGGACGATGTAGCTCCGGATGCTTTCTGGCTCGTAGGGCATGGGTTTATCTGCGCGCCTGTGTGGCACGAAGATTTTGACTACGACGGATGGCATACGGATGAGGTCGCTCGCCTGGGCTATGTGGTGAAGATCGCCGAGCATACTTATCAGACGACTATCTACCTGAATGATACCCACGAGTGGAATTCGTTCGAGATAGAGATTTACAGCGACCGGGAGTGGGAAAAGAGCGGAGGTATGGAATTGCAGGAAGGCTCGCTCTCCGGAGCTATCACAGGGTTTGCCGTATCCGGCTCCAACGGCTTCACCAATGCCGAAGGATTTGTACCAGGTTACTACCGCCTCACGTTCGATACCTCGGACGGTGTGTCCCGTGAGAAGATGTTTATAGAGCGTATCGGTGATTAACCAAACAAATAAAACGACAATGAATACCAGACAGATGAATTACGGACTGGGCTTGCTGTTGATTCTTTTTCTGACCGCGTGTGCGGGAGCGGGAACTTCGGTTCCCGTCTCTCTGACGTGGTACGACGGAGAATATGACGTGCAGACCCGGTGCTACGACAATACCTTTGTCATCAAAAATATCTCCGGCAAAGAGATCGGCCGGGAGTGGACGATCTATTATTCGCAACTGCCCCGGGATATTCACAGCATAGCCTCCGGGGAGATCGGAATAGAGCTTATCCATGCCAACTACTTCCGGATCTTTCCTACGGAGGACTACATTCCCCTGAGACCGGGAGACTCCTTAGTGGTCCGCTATCAGGTAACTAACCCTACCCCCAACGTTTCGCAACAGCCCGAAGGCTGCTACTGGGTTTCTGCCACAGCAGGCAGGGAACACAAGCCGGTGGCGATAGACCTGTGCGTGAGGCAGCGACCCGACGCGGAGAAACTGTCTGCCGCTCACCTGTCCCGCCTCTATGCCGGAAACGAAGCCCTGTGTGCGGGATCGGTTATCTGGGAACAGTCAGAGATCATACCCACAGTAAAACATAGAACGGAGCGGGAAGGTGCGCTCACCGTTCCCGCGCAGGTCTCTCTGCTCTATAGCAATGAACTCTCCCGGGAAGCCCACATTTTGCAGGAAAAGCTCGCCCGGCTCTACCGGATAGAGGTGTCTGAGGTGGCTCCCGTGAGCATCCGGCTCAACCTGCTGTCGGATACTTCCGTGCACGAAGAGTGGTACAGTCTGCGGGTAGATACGGATCAGATCGTGATAGAAGGGGTTACCCCTCACGGGGTATTCAACGGCACGCAGACCCTGCTGTCGCTGTTGAAGGGGCGTCAGCGCCCGGATGAACTGAAGTGTATCTCCATCACAGACTATCCCGATCTGGACTACCGCGGTTTTATGGTAGATATCGCCCGCAACTTCACCTCCGTCTCGGACCTGAAAAGACTGATCGACGTGATGGCCTCTTACAAGATGAATGTGTTGCATTTCCACTTCGCGGACGATGAAGGGTGGAGGCTACAGATCCCCGGTCTGGAAGAACTCACGGAAGTAGGTGCCCGCAGAGGGCATACACTTGACGAGTCTGCCCATCTCTATCCCGGCTACGACGGCGGCTACGATCCGGACGCGCCTACGTCGGGCAACGGCTACTACAGCCGGGAAGAGTTTATAGACCTGCTCCGGTACGCGGCGGCCCGGCACGTGCGTGTGATCCCGGAGATCGAATCTCCCGGACATGCCCGTGCGGCCATTGTCTCCATGAAGGCCTGGTACAACCGATACAAAGGCAAAGACGATCAGAAGGCGTATGAGTACCTGCTCAGTGACGCGGAAGACACATCGGTATATGTATCTGCCCAGTCGTACACAGACAATGTGATGTGTGTGGCCCTCCCGTCGGTCTATGCCTTTATGGAAAAAGTGATCCGTGAGATCCAGGCCATGTATGCGGAGGCAGGGGTGGAACTGTCGGCCCTTCATATCGGTGGCGACGAAGTACCCGCAGGTGCGTGGGAAGGCTCACCGCTGTGCAAGCAGTTGATGCGGGAAAAAGGGATGACAGATACACACGAACTCTTTGAATACTTCTACACGCAGGTGACCGCTCTGCTGCGGGAGAAAGGCATCCCCTTCCAGGGATGGCAGGAGGTGGCGCTGAACAACCGGCCCGATACCGAGGCACAATTGCTGCGCAACGCCGCAGGTATTCATTGCTGGAACACGGTGGCCGAGTGGGGAGAAGACGACATTCCCTATCGCCTGGCAGACAAAGGCTATCCGGTGATCCTTTGCAATGTGAACAACTTCTATATGGACCTGGCCTATAGTCCCCACTACGACGAGCCGGGACACTCCTGGGGCGGGTATGTAGACGAGCGGAAAGCCTTCAGCATGCTACCCTTCTCTGTCTACCGCTCGTCACGCGTCAATATCGCGGGCGATCCACTGGACCTCGATAGCGTGGAGCGGGGTAAGGTACCGTTGAAGCCCGAAAACCGGCCCCTGATCCGGGGCGTACAGGCGCAACTGTTTGCCGAAACTATCCGGGACTTCACTATGGTACAGTACTATTACTTCCCGAAAATACTGGGCCTGGCAGAGCGGGGCTGGCACGCGCACCCTGCCTGGGAGGCGTTGCGCGGAAAACAGGAAGAAGAGGCCTTCAACAGAGATCTTTCGCGTTTCTACGCGCTCATCAGCGACCGCGAGATGCCCTATCTGCATAGTATAGGTATCCATTTCCGATTGCCCCACCCCGGACTGATGACCGACGGTGAATTCCTGTATGCCAATACCTCTGTCCGGGGGGCGCAGATCCACTATACCACAGACGGAACAGAGCCTACCACCGCTTCACCGGTGTGGACCAAGCCGGTGCCTTTCAGCGGTGGAACGGTCAAAGCCTGCGTCTGCTACTTAGATAAGAAAAGTCTGACAAGTACCCTCACCACCCAAAACCAACCGTTATGAAACCTACGTATATATCCACAGTCGTAAGAAGTTTATTTATCCTTCTGACAGCGCAATTGTTTCCTTTAGTTTCCTGTGCAGACAATGCCGACAACGTACCCCGACAGCTCCCGCTTTCGCGGGTGTCGGTGATCCCGCTGCCGCAAACACTGATACACGAAGCCGGCAACGTAGCCCTTCCGCAGCAGGTATCCGTGAGCACCGGCCTCACCGGTATGCCCGCCACACTGTTGAAAGAGAGCCTGACAGCAGTCATGGGCGGAGCCCCTGCCGAGGCCACCAACGAACAGGCTTTTATACGCGTCTTCACAGACAACACCTTGCCCGAGGAGGGTTACCGCATCCAGGTAGATGAGACCGGATGCAACCTCTATTACCGCACCCAGGAAGGATTGCTATGGGGAGTGCAGACCTTGCGGCAGATCGTCTTGCAACACAAGGTGTCAGACGATGGTACCCGGAGCATACCCATGCTGATCCTGACCGATAGCCCTCAGAAAACCTGGCGCGGATTTCACCTCGATGTCTCCCGGCACATGTTCACTCCGGAATTCCTGAAAAAGGTGGTAGACTGTCTCTCCTTCTACAAGATCAACAAACTCCAGTTCCACCTCAACGACGATCAGGGGTGGCGTGTAGAGATCAGAAAATATCCCGAACTCACCACCATCGGAGGCTGGCGCGAGTTTGACGAGTACGACAAACGCTGCATCGAACTGGCCCATACCGACAGGACTTACGAGATAGACTCCCGCTTTGTCCGCAACGGCAATGAATACGGTGGCTACTACACCCGGGACGAACTCAAAGATCTCATAGCGTATGCCACTGCCAGAGGTATAGAGGTGATCCCGGAAATAGATATGCCGGGGCATTTCTCCTCGGCCATACGCGCTTTTCCCTTCCTCTCCTGTACAGGTGAGGCCGGCTAGGGCGATGAGTTCTCCTGGCCTGTGTGTGCCGGACAGACAGACAACTACTCTTTCTATACCGACATCATCGACGAGGTAGCCGACCTGTTTCCGGGCAGGTACTTCCATATCGGAGCAGATGAGGTGGAAAAGGACAACTGGAAAGTATGCCCGCATTGCCAGGCGCTGATCCGGGAAAAGGGACTGATGAATGTAGATGGTCTGCAAAATTATTTCGTAAGGCACATGGCCGATTACGTAAGGAGTGAAAAAGGAAAGCAGGTGATGGCCTGGGACGATGCCTTTATTGCCCGCGATCCGCAGGATCTGTTGTATACCTACTGGCGCGACTGGCTGGCAGACCAGCCGGGTAAGATCACCCAGCAGGGCCTGCCGATCGTGTTTATGGAGTGGGGACGTTTCTACCTGAGCGCTACTCCCTCCGACAGGCACCTGAAGTCGCTCTACGAATTTGAGTTCGAACCTCAGTTTCCCGGAGTGGTACAAAGCAATGTGGTCGGTTTCCAGGCTTGTGTCTGGACAGAGATGATCCCCAACGAACGTAAGTTCGGACAGCATGTCTTTCCCGCCTTACAGGCATTCTCCGAAGTGGCCTGGGGCAGCGAACGCGATTGGGAAGGTTTTACCACCCGCTTGCCGTGGCACCTGGGGTGGCTTACACAGAACGGTTTCTACTCGCGTACGCCCGATTTTATGAACTGATCCAAACGACCTGTTGTCATGAAAACCAGTCGCTTGCTATCGTTGGACGTTCTGCGTGGTACCACCATCGCAGGCATGATCCTGGTCAACAATCCCGGTAGTTGGGGGAGCATGTATGCTCCCCTGCAACACGCCGTCTGGCACGGGCTCACCCCTACGGACCTGATCTTTCCGTTCTTTATGTTCATCATGGGGATCTCTACCTACATCTCGCTGTGCAAGTATCACTTCGCGTACAGCCTTTCTACCCTGAGAAAGATCGTCAGACGCACCTGTCTCATCTTCCTGATCGGGCTGGGGCTCTCCTGGCTCTCTGTCTCCTTCGCCACCTGGCACAATCTGGCCGCCGCAGACCTCGGTGGGTGGGAAAGGCTGGGGCGGTCGGTCAGTAACTTGGCACACCTGCGCATCCTGGGGGTGATGCAACGCCTGGCACTCACCTACGGAGCGGCTTCGCTGATCGCCCTCTGGGTCAGGCACCGGTATATCCCCTGTCTGATCATCGGTATATTGCTGGGCTATTTTTTCCTTTTGTTCTTCGGCCACGGATTCGATGCCGACAGCCACAACATACTTGCTATCGTAGATCAGAAGATACTTGGCCCGGATCATATGTTTGTGGAGTTTGGTCTGGACCCCGAAGGTGTGTTGAGTACGTTACCTTCGGTGGCCCACGTGCTGATCGGGTTCTGTTGCGGCAAGGTGCTTATGGATCTCAAAGACAATACGCAGCGGATGCTGCGGTTGTTCCTTATCGGAGCTTTCCTTGCCTTTACCGGGTACCTGTTGAGCTACGGCTGTCCGATCAACAAAAAGATCTGGTCTCCCACCTATGTGTTGATTACCTGCGGCATGGCTTCCACCCTACTGGCTGTATGGATATGGATCATTGATGTAAAAGGAAAACAGACCTGGTGCCGGCCCTTCGAGACTTTTGGAGTGAATCCGCTGTTTATCTATGTCTTCGCGGGAGTGCTGGCCACTGTGTTGCAAAGTACCTATCTCCGTATCGGAGACGCCTTTTTTTCTATCACAGACTGTATATACGCCAGGTGGCTCGAACCGCTATTGGGGAGCTATCCGGCCTCTTTCGTCTATGCATTGTTGTTTGTTTCCGTCACCTGGCTGGTAGGGTATATACTCTACAGGAAACGCATATACATCAAGATATAAGCACCGTTTACAAAATGACAGAATGATAAAAACGACTGTCAGGGTTGGCTTATTCCGCTCTGCTGTTTTGTGAATTCAGAATCATGCGGGGAATACACGTTTGAGATCAGCCCGATGTTTGTCTCAGGTCAAAATCAGTAGCATGATGTTGCTGGATTTGGGTTTATGGTTTGCAATAGATACTCTTTTGCTGAATAAAGAGCGTTTTTGTAATTTAATAAATAGCTCGGAATGGATAGCTTCTGAAAGACTTATTCTCTTTTTACTACAAAAAAACGCTTTGGTTATATAACTTAGACATAAACTGTGTATGGTCTCTTTGTAGACTGTACACAGACTATAGATCTTCTATGCACACTCTATGGCTAAACTATGCACATTCTATCTGTAAGAATATTCTTTTTATTCTGTTTTCTGCAAAAAAATAAAGTAATTCCGGATAGATATACATTTTTCCTTTTCCATGTCCTGCTGAAAAGCTATAAAAAACTCTTGTAAGAATTAGTGAAAGGATCGGTTTTTCGGATATTTGTTGCGAAAAGGGGCTTTTCCGATGCAAAATGTAAGTTCTGGAAATAGAGACTGTCAGTCGGTTTTTGAGACTGCTTTTCAGGGTAGATCTATTTATTGTTTTTCTCTGATACCTGAAATAGCCTGAAAGCTTGTTTGGTAGGAAAGGTTGTTTCCTTTCTTTATCTGTCATAATAAAATGCCTTGTTTCTGTATTATTGAAGTTCGGATATTTTCCATGAATTGGTTTGTATGTAATACAAATGGAGATTCTCTGTTGATACTTAAGTCTCTTATATTTTCGGTCTTTATATGATGTATGGACGGGATATTCGGAATTGAGTAGCGATATATACTCATGTCGTGTTTTCTTCCTGACTTAAAAACTGTTTAAATTATGAGTCAATTAGGTATTCCTCACAAGCATTACAGTGATGATTTTAAGATGATAGTTGTGCAGGAAGCTCTCTCTGGTACTATCAGTAAACATGGTATTTGTCGTAAATATTCTTTGTCCGACTATATTCTTCTTCGCTCCTGGATTCGTATCTTTGCTCCTGATAGTCTTATAAAAGAACCGGTTATGACTGACAAAGACGAACAGCAAAAAGAAATTGAGCGTTTAAAAACACTTCTTGCTCAGCGGGAGTTAGAGCTCAAACTTGAGAAGATGCGTACCGACTTTTTAGATAAAGTGATCGATGTTGCCAAGGAGATGTTCCAGATTCCGCCCGGTACGAAAAAAAGCTGGCACCAAACAATAAACCGGGAAAAGCGGGCTCAGGCGATGTAGTGATGACGCTACGCCGAACCCTGGAAGCTACGCCGGACTTCGTTGTGGAGTGGGGTTGTTTCCTTCATTGCAGATCCGGTGAGGAAATATGGACAACTTATCAGTTGGATGTTTTCTTTTTTGGGAGGTTATTGATAAATTTGTAAATGAAATAAAACGGTGCTTATATGGAAAACGCTAAAATAGATCATATTGTCCGGAGGATATGGGACGTGATTAAAAAGGAGGAGTTGTCTGATTTTGAAGCGGTCGCGCAAATTGCCTGCCTTTACTGATCAGGGAAGGTTTTCCGGGTTTTCGTTCTCAGAGGTATGGTTGGGATGAGATCCTTTCTCAGTATACCGGCACCTATCAGGAGAAAGTCCGGAGCATCCTGGACTCGTGGAGGGACAGGTTCCGGTTTTATGGACTTCATCCGGAACTAAAAGTCAACAGCCCTGCTTTGTCCTTTATGCTGAAATCTCTTATGGATTTATACCGTGAGATGGATAGCGACCGGAAAGAGTTGGATAGGACCGGATTCCTCCCTGCAGGTTTTATCCTGAATCTTTTCCTGCATAAAATAAACTGGAGTTACACTAAAAACGAGGTCTGGCTACCCAGACACATTATAAAGTTGATGGTTGCCCTGGCTGATCCACAGAAAAAGGACCGGATATTAGATCCTGCCTGCGGAACGGGTGGTTTTCTGCTGGCTGCCGGTGAGCATGTGGTGGCAAGACAACATTCGGGAGGCATAGATGAAGACGGATTCCCCTATCCGGATATAGATGGGAATGTGCGCTATGATTTCTTATCATCCAGTCAGGGAATAGAAAGATCGGAGAAATTGCACCGCCTGGCAGTTTATAATTTATTGTTGAACGGGGTAAAAACACCTCTTATCTCTAAAAATGACTTTTTGGCCCGTATGCCGTTGGAGAAGTTTGACTTGGTGTTGGCAAATCCCCCTTTTGGGCTGAAGATAGATTTCAGAAGGCATGACTCCCGGTTTAATACTCACTATTCGGATGTGTTGTTTATTGAACAGATCTCTGAGAATCTGATGACAGGAGAGGGGCGTGCAGTTGTCATTATGCCGGAAAATTTCTTAACCAATCAATCCAATTCGTATGTGGCATGCCGGGAGTATCTCATACGGGAGCACACACTGGAGGCGGTAATCTCTTTACCGTCCGGAATTTTCAGGCCCCATACGAATGGCAAGTCGGCTATTTTGATCTTTCGCCGCCAAAGTATAGACCAGCCTTACCCGGTTTGGTTTGCCGATCTTCAGTCGGATGGTTATTCATTGGATTCAAACCGGCGGCGTATGAAGGGAAACCCGTTGCCTGAGATGGTGAAGATATTTCAGGAACGAAACCCATCCCGGGAGAAGGACGAAGACGACACTTCCTTTTTTGTATCCTCTGAAGAGATTGAGAGAAACAAATGGCAACTTAGCTATACGCTCTACAGAACGGAGCCGTATATCAAACAGCACCTAAGACCTCCCGGGCAGTTGATGGATGAGATCTTACGGCTGGAGCAGGGGATTATAGAAGATTTGCAAAAACTGAAGAATATAGCGCCATGGATAGGATCAAATTAGAAGATCTCCTTGCTTTTGACTCCTGTTCCGGCAAACCCTGCAGGGATGAGATCAACCTCTTTTCCCGTTCTCTTTTTGGACTACCGTCTATGGTATGGATGGACAAAAGTTCTCTTCTCTACTTTAATACTAAGCAAAAAGGAATGGTGACTTTATTAAAGGATGAGATACCGGAAGAAGGAGTGTTTGCCAGGTTGAGAGACCCGGACAGGACAGATATCCGTTATATTTATTATTATTTCCTAACCCACACGGATATACTGGAAAAGGGATTTTTCAGGTCGGCAAAGAGGTACTGCACCTATCTGGAGGAGTTGGAAATCCCTTTCAGAGCGCCGGAAGAACAGGCTGAGGTGGTGGCTATACTGGAAACCATTCAGGGTTTAATAAGGAAGAGAAAAGAGCTTATAGAGGTATGGACCGAATATCCCGGATCTTATTTCCTGGAATGTTTTGGTGATCCGGTATTAGAGAGAAAGATACCCGTACGTGTATGCCTGAGTCAGGTGGTGTCGTTCCGGTTAGGGAAGAATCCGGCTTCGGAGGATAGGTGTTGCCAGGGGGCAGATGAGTTTGGATTGCTGATTCAGAGTGCTGTTTCAAAGGGAGAATTTTTTCCGGAATACCATAAGAATATTATAGCGCGTGATCAGGTGACCAGGGATCTTCTGGTCCGTCAGGGAGATCTGCTGATGGCAGTGAAAAATACGCCTAAGCTGGTGGGTACTACTGCCTATGTATTTGAGGAGGTCTCCCATCTGCTTTTCCCACGGGATATTTGCCGGTTGGATTATGACAAGCAAAAGGTTAGCGGGATATATCTTCATTACTTACTGAATGATGCTAATTTCCGGAAGCTGGTGAGGAAATACAGGACGGGCACACTGGATAGTATGTCCAATCTTCCCCTATATAACCTGGAAAAGATCGAAATTCCCCTTCCGGAACTAAAAGCACAAAAGGAGTTTGAAGAGATGGTTTTATTTGCTTATTCCAATAAGAAAAAGTGCGTCAAACAACTGGCCGAACTGGAGGAACTGCTGCAGGCTACGGGACAATTGATGTTTAGTGATGATTTTGATCCGCAGACAATGGGCAATCTTTTTGCGTTGCTGGAATCTATGGAGTTGGAAGATATCAGTGACCATGTGCGCCGTTTCAAAAGCAACCCCATAGTGGGCGAGTTGATAGACCTTATTTCGCACCGGGAAGGATCCTTTCAGACACAGGCACTCTACGAAAAAGCAAAAGTGGTCCTTTTCGCTTTACTGAAAGAGGGCTACGTGCAACAGAGGTATGACGAAGTAACGAACCAAATGACCCTTTTCAAGCCATGAAATTAATCCGGTTTACTATAGGAAAAATGGCTGCAGACAAACAATTCCGCAGCCTCTATCCCGGTTTTGAAGTCGTGTTCCGCCTGCCGCAGGAAGAATCTCCGGAGGCACTGGATGCCTTCAACCCTTTCTGTCTGGCCGGACTCAATGGAACAGGTACATCCAATGTGCTCGAAGCCCTGGCCGCCATCTTTTTCCATCTCGAATGTTGCGTGGCGCGGTTTCGTCCCAAAAGTTTTAAAACCTTCGATCCGGCCCAGTGCCATCCCTGTGCCTTTACGCTCGAATACCTGATCCAGCGTAGTGGGGAGAGACAGGCCATAGAGAATTTTGACCGCGTATTGATCACGAAAGAAGAGGGGGATCCTCCGCGGATGCAGTTCAAACCTTTTACAGACGATACGGTGGATTATGAGGAGATCTCTCTGAAGCCATACGAAGAGAACGGATTTCCCAAAGCCGCTCCCGGAAAGGCTTACCTGCCCGATATTGTGATCGGCTACTCCTCCGGCGAAAACGAAATACTCAGCATCCTGTTCCTGAAAAGCCGCCTGATCAATGACGATAAATACCGTCAGGATTATTTTTCCAAATACTGCTACGAGAGGCCCGAAAACAGCCTGATCTACATAGACGAAGGTATGAGCCAGGCCGTGCTGCTAAGCTGCCTGATGTTTGAAGAACAGGGATCGACCCTGCAATTCCTCATACGCGAGCTCAAACTGCTGGATATTGTCAGCTTTCGCATGAATATCAATGTGCAGCTGATGGCCAACCTTCCGGCCACAAATCCGGAAACAGCCCCTGTTACAGCCCATATCGCATCGTTGCTGGAAGAGATAAAAAAGAGCGCCACGTGTTGGTTTGAAGACCCGCGGAAAGAGATGACAGTCCTTACACTCGATTTCCTCGTCAGTAAGGAAACCCGGACAGCTTTCCGTAAGCTTTTCCGCAACTCCTTTGACTGTTTCCGTTTCTCTCAGATGCTATACGAACTGAATGCCTGCTTCCTCGACGAAACCATGAAGCGGGAAGTGTATCAATCCAAAGGCATCTACACACAGGGAAAACTCCCTCAGCCTGATCCGCAGCAGGATATATTTCACTTCCTCGATTTCCTGATCCTGAAAGAAGTGCGCGCCGGAGAGCCACCCAAAGAGTTACTATTGAAAGAGTTTTCCGACGGCGAACACCAGTTCCTGCACACCATGGGCATGTGCCTGATGCTGAAAGAGGAACGCACCCTGTTGCTACTCGACGAACCGGAGACTCATTTCAATCCCGGCTGGCGGTCGCGGTTTATCCAGATTCTGGATGAAAGTATTGACGCAGGAGGGGGCAACAACCTTCAGAAGGAGATCGTGCTCACTTCCCATTCTCCTTTTATCCTCTCGGATTGCCGCCCGGAGAAAGTGCTCATTTTTGAAAAAGATGGACAGGGAAAAGCCACCGTTGCCAAGGCGTGGCAAAAGGGTTGGAACACCTATGGTATGTCAGTTAACCTGCTGACAGCCCGCGTATTCAAGCAGGAGAAAACGATCGGGGAGTATGCCTAGGTAAAGGTCGAAAAATACCGTAACCTGCTGAAGTCCGGTGTACCCCTGGAGCAGTTGATCGACGAGATCAATCTGGTGCTGGGCGACTCCATCGAGAAATTGATGCTGATCAGTCAATTCACAAACGACTCAAAGAAATGCTAAGACCTTTTCTCTATAAACAACATAAGATATATCGATTCCAGGCATTTGTAAACCATGTCTTTCTGGAAATTATTTGCAGAGCTCCCAAACTAAAGAGCCGGTATCCCACTTTTCCCTTCGGGTTGGTAGCTCCCAAATACAATCCTATTCTGGAAGAGGTAAATCAGGAATATATAAAAAATCCACTCTGTGCCATCTACGAAGTTGCGCGTGACCTGCTGCCCGAAAGCATTAAAACCCTCCGGAGAGCCGTGGTGCTGAACAACCGTATCGAGGAACTTTGCAAGGGAGAAGCGGAGCCGGTTTTGTATAGCGACCTTGAAAAAATAGACAATCCGGAGAAAACCCTCACTACCCACATCAAGATCCTCTGCAAACATTTATACAACGAGGTAATGGACCGGGCTTCGTTTACTCATACATATGGCAAATTGAATGCCTATTATAAATTTATAATGGGCCGTACCGACGTATGTAAATGCTGTGGACTGACTTCCGTTTTGAATGCATATAACGCGCCACGCGATGCGTTTGACCATTATCTGCCCAGAGATAAATACCCTTTTGTGGCGGTCAACTTCAGAAATCTCGTCCCGGCCTGTTACCACTGTAACTCCTCCTATAAACATACACAGGACACCCTCCATTACGACCCGCAGCGAGCGGATCAACCCCGTCGGGAAAGGCGCACAAAGGCTTTCTATCCCTTCCGCAAAGATTCCCCCGATATCCGGATCTCACTCTCCCTGTCTCCCGGCTGCCTGGTGAAAAAGCTTAAACTGCGTGACTTCACGCTCCAAATAGAAAGCCCCACCCATCCCGACGAGGTAAAGAACTGGCAACGCCTCTACGGCATAGAGGAGAGATACAAAGGTTATTACTGCTCCGAATCTCTCAGCAACTTTTACGAAGAGCAATACCTGGCCAAAATGATCCATGGAAAAAGCGCTGCCGAATACATACAGGATCTGCAAAAAAGTAAATTCTACGACTGCAACTTCCTGAAAATTCCCCTGATCCGGGCCCTGAACCCCGATGAAGAGTAACCCGTGGCTTCTCCGGAGGAGAAACAGCAGTCAGCGTGCTTTGGATGGTGTTTTCCGGTTGGACCTTTGCTCAGCGTAGTCCCTTTGTTCACCATAGTCCTTTTTGTTCAGCTTTGTTCAGCGTAGTCTTTGGCTACGCTGTCTGGTCTGTTTGAGGCTTTGGCTCCCGGTATGTGAAGCGGGAGCTTCACGGTTGTCTGCGAGGTAGCTGCAAGCTACGCCGGATAATGGATTCTTAAAAATGATTTTGAGATAAATCAAATTCTTTGTATATTTGTTACACCTAAAAAGCAGTTACCATGCAGGATCGGACAATTATATTGAATCATCTTCGTAGGTTGAAACATGAAGTTCTTCCTAATGAAAGACTCATACTTTTTGGTTCACGGGTTGTCTTAGGACTTTGAGACAGGTAAAACAAAAAAGACCTCTAAATCAACTGATTTAGAAGTCCTTGACTTACTTTTGTCCGGCTTTGTCTTCCGGCTCTTGTGATCCGCCTGGGATTCTAATCAAATTAAACTTCAGTTGAACCCCAGCCGGTTATATCCTTATTTTAGCAAACTCCACCTATCCCATACCAGCTTTAACTCTGCATTCTGCTACTATTGATAACGGCTTATTTATCAAATGCAAATATATAAATTTTCTTATATTCTCAATCCATTAAAGTTCATCTTTTGTCGAATTTCATAAATTCCCCAATAATCCCCTAAAGCTGTTCATTTATCCTATTCCTAAGCAACATAAGTCTTGCCACATAATTAAAACGATTAGTAACCCCACCAGTAGTCACAAGAATAGAACCAAAACCAATCGACCTCCCCCATACACTTTGAGTGGTCCGAATACCCTCACACTTATTAAGCAGCAGTTCCAGCGCATCCCTACTTACAATACCCGATTGCAGCACCACCCGTTTATTCGTAACTACATATTCCGACCCAATTTCAACAATCCCCTTCTTAATAGAGAAAGCGCTCTTGAGAGCAGTAAAAAAACTCCGATATAATGGATAAGAGTAGATGAAGTACCATACAACCAATAACCAAATAATAACAACAGTATAGGCCTTACAAAAATAAACCAATGAATATGGGCTTTGTGTACAATTTCCTCACTCGGCAATAAATTGTTCTCAATATAACCCATAAGTTAAGATTTGTCGATTAATAATGTACAAAGATAAACTATAAAAAAAACGAATTGTGAAATGTTTTATTGAGTCATATTTTATGGAAAAGAAAGAATGAGGCAATCTTCCCTAGAAGTAAATAATATCCGTTCTTTTACTAAGCTACTCTTCATCATTAAATTATACATTATTGCCATAAAAATGGAGGCAACCATGCCCGGGAATGAAAGAAAGAGTAAAATTTGTCATATTCAAAAACTATCCCTACCTTTGGAGAAACGAATAAAAACCCCTTATCCTCTCATATAAACAGATAAATAAGGGAAGCCGAAACGATAGGAAAAGTTAATCAATTAACACATCTTTATTCATTCGCTTTATTCGAATAATCCTTTTGCAAATAACAACCCAATGGAAGCACTCAAAAATCACAAATCCATTATAGACGGATACAAGAAATTTCTAAAAAGTTTCTTCACCATTGCCGATCCCCGCATCAAAGAAAAAGTAGAAAAAGAATTAAACAACAACTCCTACCTTCCCGAACCCCTTATCCAGTTCAATCCCTCCTACAAAAGAGGACAATCCCTATCGGAATTCCCTCCGCAGGAGATACATGCCGAACTGCAAAACATTCTGGGAAGCTACACCCTCTATCACCATCAGATAGAAGCCATCAGAAAAGGAGTAGAAGGCCAAGGATTTATAGTTACCTCAGGTACAGGCTCAGGAAAATCTCTCACCTTTCTTACCACCATATTCAACGACATCCTTCAACGCCCCCAAGAGAAAGGAATAAGAGCCATCATCGTATACCCGATGAATGCCCTGATCAACTCCCAGGAAGAAGAGATTATGAAATATGAAATAAACTACCTGACCTCCGGTTTGCCAGCGGGCGTACGTTCCCAACAAACCAAAAGCACGCTCCCCGAACAATTAAAAGAACTTCGTACCCTCAGCAATAAAACATTTCCCATCACCTACCGCCGATACACCGGACAGGAAGACGAGGCCAGCAAAAAAGACATACGCGAACAGCAACCCCATATCATTCTCACCAACTACATGATGCTAGAACTCATCATGACACGCTACGAAGAACGTGAAATGCGTGAAAAGCTCGCCGAATCCCTGCGCTATCTGGTGTTCGACGAACTCCATACCTACCGGGGCAGACAAGGCTCAGACGTATCCATGCTGATCCGCAGAATTAAAAACAGATGTCACCACCCTTTGATCACTATCGGTACATCCGCCACCATGAGTTCCGAAGGAACAGCCGAAGATAAAAAAACAGCCATAGCCAAAGTTGCCAATCTCATCTTCGACGAAAAGTATTCGATGGAACAAATTATAGGAGAAAAGCTGGACACCTCCACAAACTATGAAGGCATAAACCCCGGTAAAGACATACTCTCCCAAGCCATTTTCCAACCGATTTCTACGGTGGCAGATGCTTCTGTGTTCCGTCATCATCCATTGGCCATCTGGTTAGAGACCAATATTGCCCTGCACAAAAATGAACAAGGAGATTTCGAACGTGGCAAGCCTTTACCATTGACACAGATTGCAACCCAACTGTCCAAAGCCTCCGGTGAGTCCTATGAAGATTGCCTCCATACAATGGAGCAATTATTAAACTGGATTGAACATCTCAATATAAAAGGAGCAAAAAAAACTCCCAGAGAATCTTATCTACCCTTCAAAATCCATCAATTCATTTCGCAGACCGGCACCGTCAAAGTAAGTCTGCAAAGCAAAGACGAACGCATCATCACCTTAGACGATGAAAACTATCGTCGGATAGGAGAGAAAGATATTCCCCTCTATCCCGTACTGTTTAGCCGTTATTCGGGCATGGACTTTATCTGTGTGAAGCTCATAAACGGCCATCTGTTGCCCCGTGATCCCGATAATCCCGAAGACCAACCCGATAAGATCACCCAGAACGATATAAAAGCCGATAAACAGACGGGTAAACCCCGTCGGGTACTTACGATCAATGACTTCCCCTATGGCTACCTCATTCTTGACGATGGAGAAACATCGATATGGGAAGAAGACGATAAATACTTCCTACCCGATAGTTGGTTCAACTCACAACATAAAGCCCTCAAAAATTTTTACGAACACCGTCTTCCTGTCAAACTCTATTTCAATCAGGCAGGCAGCTATTCATGGACACCCGGTGACAGATACCCTCTGCAAGGATGGTATATTCCTGCCTATCTGCTTTTCGATCCCACTTCGGGAGTTATCTTTGACTTAAAAACCAGTGAAAACACCAAACTATCCCGTTTGGGAAATGAAGGGCGTAGTTCCGCCACCACCATTCTGGGAGCCAGCATCCTCAAAACCTTGCAGGAAGCCGGCACACAAGCAGAAATACAGAAGTTCTTGAGTTTCTCCGACAATCGTCAGGATGCTTCCCTGCAAGCCGGACACTTCAATGACTTTTTCACCCAGGCCCGTTTGCGTTCGGCCATCTATCAGGTCGTTCGCAGACATCCGGATGGAATAGATGCCAGTCAGATCAATATGGAAGTTTTTCGCGAACTCAATCTCCCCCTTTCCGAATATGCCAGAAACAATGAAACCACCTCCGTATGGGGAGGAAATGAGAAAGCCAACAAAGCCCTTCAAAAATACCTGATGATACGCATTTTGTATGATCTGAAATTAGGATGGCGCTACACAACCCCCAACCTCGAACAGACAGCCCTATTGAAAATCGAGTACCATCGATTGAAAGAATTCTGTGCCAATGAACATTTCTTCACTACCTCCGAATGGTTGCTCAACTATACCAAAGAAGAGCGTGAAGACATTCTCATTCAAGTGTTGAACTACTTCCGCACCTCATTTGCCTTTGACCATATCTATCTGGTAGAGAAAAGAGAAGAGGTGGAAGAAGAGATCAGACAAACATTGAACGAAAAAAAGCATTGGTCACTTAACTTTGATGAAAAAATAGAGGCTCCCAATCTGCTTTTCGTACAACCCTCCAAAAACCTGCGTACACGCGAATTCCTGGTTTCCATTGGCCCCAGAAGCTATTTAGGAAAATACCTCAAACGAAAGATCATACAAAAAGAAGGCATCAGACTCTCAGAAGAATACCTGCTCTCTGTGATAGAAGGACTTTGCGCCACACTCGTATCCGGAGAATTTCTGAAAGAGATCACATTCCGTACCAACCGGCAAGAGTACACCGGCTACCGCATCCGCATCGACAACCTCTTATGGAAACCCGGTGACGGGCAAACCATCATTCAGGACAAAGTCCGTTTTGTCAAATACAAAGAAACCCACACCACCCCCAATCCATTCTTTCGTGAATTCTACAAACAAGACTTCAAAGTCGCTCAGAAACTCATTGAAGGCAAAGAACACACCGGACAATTGAGTAATCCCGACCGGATGGAGAGAGAAGAAGAATTCCGCAAAGGCACCCTTTCCGCCCTCTTCTGCTCGCCCACCATGGAACTGGGTATAGACATCAACCAACTCAACATTGTACACATGCGCAATGTGCCTCCCCGACCCGACAACTACGTGCAGCGTAGCGGACGAGCCGGACGTAGCGGACAATCCGCCCTTATCTACACCTTCTGCTCCAAAGGATCGCCCCACGACCGCAACTACTTCAATGCACCCGAAAAAATGGTACACGGTATAGTCGTACCCCCTAAAATGGATCTCACCAACGAAGAACTCATAAAAAGCCATCTCAATGCCTATATACTGATGGAGCTGGCTCTTTATATGAAAACCTCAGTAGACGAAGTATTAAATATTGAAACCTACAACTGCCCGTTGATAGCCGATATAGCCCATACCATCCACCAAATACCCGAAAGCACCTCCCGGAAATGGATGACCCAATTCAAAGAGATCATCACCCACATTCCCGATGTAGAGCAAAGCAACTGGTACAGCGATCTCTGGCTACAAGAACAAATACATACCTTCCCCAGCCGTTTTGACGAAGCCTTCAATCGTTGGCGCATACTCTGGCAAAGAACTCGTGAAGCCATCGACGAAGCACAAACCATCATCCGTACCCCCAACCATCCCGGTGTGAAAGAGGCCAGACGCATGGAAGCCATCGCATTGAGACAGCAGGAACTACTGCTCAACAAAAACAAAGCAACCGTAGGCAACGAATCCGAGTTCTATATCTTCCGCTATCTCGCATCTGAGGGATTCCTGCCCGGCTACAACTTCACCCGTCTGCCCGTGCGAGCCTATATGGGTAAAAAAGCAGCCGATCAGGGAGAATACATCTCCCGTCCCCGTTTCATTGCCCTGCGTGAATTTGGTCCCAACAACCTCATCTATCACAACGGCAATAAATTCAAGATCATACAAATGCAGCTCAACCAACACAAAGGTGATCTGCTGCAAACTCTGACAGTCTCTCACGAAACAGGATATGTGTTCATCGGTGCAGAAGGAAAAGAGGTCAACAACGACCCTATCACCCACAAAGAGTTGAGCGGAGACCGCCGGATCGCCAATGTCGTAGAACTCAATGAGTCCGAAGCCCGTATCGAAGAGCGCATCTCCTGCAACGAAGAAAACCGTGTGGCACAAGGTTATGAAATAGAGAACTACTTCTCATTCTCCAAAGGAGCCGATAAAGTACAGAAAGCCACCATCCTGAGCGGAGAACACCCGTTGCTGCAACTGATCTACGATCAATCGGCAACCCTGCTGCAACTCAATCGGAAATGGAAAGTAACCAACGAAGATAGCTTCCCTATAGGCAAAGTTTCCGGACGTTGGAAGAAACGCGACGAATCTACCTACACCGCAGAGGACCCCGTCGAGAAAGTGCGTATCTATACCACAACTACCTCCGACATCCTCTACATTCAGCCCGTAAAAGAGCTACAATTAGATGAAGAAGGAGTATGCAGCCTCGCTTTTGCCCTCAAACAAGCCATAGAAAACATCTATCAGGTAGAAGAGAGCGAAATGGGAGTATGGATGATGGGAAAGGAAAATAAAAACATCCTCCTTTATGAATCTTCCGAAGGCAGCCTCGGCATCCTCAAAGACCTGATGAACGACAGCCGCCAATTACAAAAGATATTCAAAGAAGCCTACATGCTGTTAGGATTCGATCCGCAGACCTTTACCGACAGAAACCCACAGCGTGTCAAAGCCTCTTACGAAGACCTGCTCTCTTACTACAACCAACGCTATCACGAGAAACTCAATCGTTTCAGCGTGAAATCAGCCTTAGAGAGATTGATGCAATGCACCATCGACAATCAACAGGGAGGAAATTCACTCGAAGAGCAATATAGCTACCTGATAGATACATACGATCTCAATTCCAGTACCGAACGTCCGTTCATAGAATATCTCTATCACAACGGCTACCGACTGCCCGACAAAGCACAGGTCAATATAGACAGCCTCTATGTGAGCGCCGATTTCGTGTATAAACTCTCCGACAAACAGTTTGTCCTGATCTTCTGTGACGGCAGCGTACACGACCAAGAGGACATAAAACAAGCCGACCGCATCAAACGACAAAACTGCCGGGATGCAGGTTACGAAGTGATCGAGTGGCACTATACCGAACCCATCGAAGACTTTGTGGCACGAAATAAACACATCTTTAGAAAAGTAAGATAATGGCACAAACAATACTTTCCCCCGATATCAAACCCGGCATGCTTGTCTGGTTTCGTCGCCGTCAATGGGTAGTGCTCCCATCCAACGACAAAGACATCATCCCTTTGAAACCCATAGGAGGTTCCGATGCAGAGATTACCGCCGTGTACCGTCCACTGAAGCTCCCAACAGATACGATGGAGAAAGCAGAGTTTTGTGCTCCCACGCAAGAAGACCTTGCCGATTTTCAGTCTGCCCGGTTGCTCTACAATGCTGCCAAGCTCTCCTTTCGCAATGCCTGTGGCCCCTTTCGCTGCATGGGTAAACTGAGTTTCCGTCCTCGTTCCTATCAAGTCGTTCCTCTGGTCATGGCACTCAAGCAAAGAATTGTGCGTCTTTTAATAGCCGATGATGTCGGGATCGGAAAGACCATCGAAGCCCTGATGATCGTCCGGGAACTGATCGAGCGTGGAGAGATAGAACGCTTTGCCGTGATCTGCCTGCCCCATCTCTGCGACCAATGGCAAAAGGAACTGAAAGACAAACTCGACATTGATGCTGAGATCATCCGTTCCAGCACCATCGCCTCGCTTGAGCGTAAGCTCCAAGAAGACGTGAGCGTGTTCCGTCATTACCTCTTTCAGGTAATTTCCATTGATTACATCAAACTAAAAGATAAAATGGGGCGACGGGAGATGTTTATTAACGATTGCCCCGAACTCATTATCGTAGACGAAGTACACACCTGCGCACGCCCCTCGGGCAAAGGCGATCAACTTCGCTATGAACTGCTCAAAGAAATTGCCGCCGATGCTGAGAAACACCTTGTTCTTTTGACAGCCACCCCACATAGCGGTAAAGATGAAGAGTTTCAATCCCTTATCGGACTACTCAAACCGGAATTTGCCGAATACAACATCGCCGATATGGATGCTAATCAGCGTAAGAAACTCGCTCGTTATTTTGTGCAGCGTAAGCGTGAGACCCTGAAACGATGGCGCAAAAACTCCGAAGAACGCAACCCATTTCCCGAAAGAGACACCAAAGAAATACACTATACCCTCTCAGAAGAGTATATGCAGCTCTATCAGGGTATTCTCGACTTTGCCCGTGGACTGAGTACGAAGACAGGAGCACGTGTAAAGAACGCTTCCCCCATCAAATACTGGGCAGCCCTTGCCCTGTTGCGTGGAGTCATGTCGAGCCCCGCAGCCGGACACACAATGCTACTCAACCGCAAAAACAAACGTGCCGAAGCCCTGCCCGAAGATGAAGAAAATTTCTATTTCCGAAGCAACCTCTTCGATAAAGAGTTGACCCAAAACGATACACTTACCAGTGCAGTGTCTGACTACGATACCCGCGAAGAAACCGAAGAAGACCTGCTGGAAAAGCTCACCCGCAAAGCCGCAGAACTATGCCATCCTGCCGCCGACGTCAAACTGTCCAGAGCCATTGATGTCCTTTCCAAATGGATCAAAGGAGAGACAGAAGTGATAGGAGGAGAGAAACGAAAAACAACCTATCATCCCATCGTTTTTTGTAAATACATTCAGACCGCCAAATACGTAAGCGAGCACCTCCGAAAGCATTTTGGCAACAAAGTACAAATCCTGGAAGCCACTTCCGAACTGGCAGATGAACAACGCCGTGACCTCATTGCTTCCATCAACCCCGATAAACCCCGCATTCTGGTAGCTACCGACTGCCTCAGCGAGGGCATCAACCTGCAAGAACTTTTCACAGCCGTATTGCACTATGATCTTCCCTGGAATCCCAACCGCATCGAACAGCGTGACGGCCGTGTAGACCGTTTCGGACAAGAGAGCCCCCGCATCAAGACCTACCTGATGCTTGGTGAGAACAACGAAGTCGATAAAGTCGTATGGGATGTACTGCTGCGCAAGATCTATGAAATACGCAACAGCATCGGAGTAAACATATCCATCGGTGACGATGACAGCTCGGTGATGGAAGGATTGATAAAGAAACTGATAACCGGAGAAGTACAAGCCGAAAACCGCCAACTCTATCTTTTTGAAGAAGACCACATCACCAACGTGATCGAAGAGATGAGAAAAAAAGCCGAAAACCTCCGTAGCATTTTTGCACACGAAAGCGTAAGTGCCGAACAGATAGAGCAGGAACTACAAGAAGTAGACGAAGCCATTGGCGACATAGCCTCCGTAGAATCGTTTGTCACTCAGGCTATTGGCGAATTGCGGGGCGTATGCACTCCGGTAGATGCTTCTCTCCAACGAAAAGAGCCTTCCACCGCTTCCAATGAAAAAGGAATGCAAGTCTACCGGATAGACCTCACCAATCTGCCCCTGCACCTGAGGTCTACACTTCCCCGAATGGGAATCAATATTATCATCTGCTTCGATTCGCCCACCCCTGCCGGAATGGTCTATATCGGACGTAATCACAAATTTGTAGAGCAACTCTGTCAGTTCATGCTATCCCTTGCCATAGACAACCAGAAGCACCCCGATTACGAACGCATAGCCCGTAGCGCAGTGGTACTTACTTCCGCAGTCAAAACCCGTACCACCCTCATTCAGTTTCGCGTACGAAATGTCATTCGGGAAGTCGATAGCTTGCGTGAAGTCATAGCCGAAGAAGTTTTTCTCTGGGGATATACTTCCCAGGGAGAAGAGGCTCACGTCCTCTCCACCGAAGAATGTAAACACCTTCTGTTCGAAGCCCGGTCTGCCGAGAACATGCCTTTGCAATCACAGATCAATGAATTCAGCCACGAACAAACACTCTTTGCCGAGAAAGCCGAAGCCTTTACGGAGGTAGCCCGTCAGCGGGCAGACGAATTGGTGAAAGCACACGGACGTTTCCGTACTCTGGTAGGAGGGAAGAGTTATGAGACCGTAGTTCCCGTACTTCCTCCCGACATACTCGGAGTATATATTCTGAAACCCGTAGTGGCTCCTCTCTTCTAATAGTAACCAGAATAAACACAAACGTATGAATTATACATCTGTCAATATACAAGGTAACATCATATCCAGCGAGATCATTGATAAGATTCGCTCCGAAGAGCCGGGATATTACCAGCAACCCTCTTTTTTTGAGAAAGACCACACCATACGTGACGAGATAGGCAATGCATGGGTCAATGCCAAAGCCCTATGGAGTATCTTTAAAAATAAAAAAGAACGACTCAAAGAAACCGAGACCGGAACCACCGAAACCCGTAAGTCATGGATAGAACCTTTTCTGGCAGAACTTGGCTTTGCTGCCACCAAAACCACTGTCTATACCCATCCCGAAACCGGAAAACGGTTTGACATCAGCCATCGTGACGAAGAGTTGAACGGCTTTCCCATCCATCTGGTCTCCTTCCGTCAAAACCTTGACAAACCCAGTCACGAAGGAAAAGCCTCTCCACACGCCCTCCTGCAAGAGTACCTCAACAGCACAGAGCATACCTATGCACTGGTAAGCAACGGTATCTTCCTGCGTCTGTTACGCGACTCTTCACGCATTGTGCGTATCAGCTACTACGAATTCAATCTCGAGAAGATGATGGAGGAAGATCTTTTCTCAGACTTTGCCGTCCTCTATCGTACCCTCCACGCCTCCCGTTTCCGTGCCAGAACCGACCTTGCCGAAGGAACTATTTTTGAGAACTATCACCTGCAATCACTCGAATCGGGCTCTCGTCTGCGTGAAAACCTCAGCATTGCCGTTATCAACGGATTGGTAGGCTATCCCAACGGTCTGGTAGTAGATAAAAACCAACCCTTCCGTGTACAGACCGGTCTGGCCAACGGTTTCATCCAACATCCCGACAATCAACAATTGCGTGAAGAGATACAAAACGGACGTATCTCAGCCGAAAGTTTCTATGCCGAACTCCTGCGACTCATTTATCGTTTTCTTTTCCTGATTGTCACCGAAGAACGTGACCTCGTCTATCCCGAAGTGAAAGAAGACGACCCGCAACGGGAAGACATCTTGCGAAAAAAAGAGATCTATTATCGCTATTACAGCATCGAACGCTTGCGGAAACTGGCAGGCAAACTTCTCTATATGGACGGAAACAAAGACGACCTCTGGGAAGGACTAAAAGCCACCTTTCTGCTCTTTGAAAATCCCTTCTACGGTGAGAAGCTGGGACTGCGTGCCCTTGCCTCGGGCATCTTTGCCTCCAACGCCCTACAACATCTGACCGCTTTGCGACTGGACAACAAAACCCTCATAGATACTATTTCCGGTCTGTGCTATTTTATGAACCAACAGACAGGACAAACCGTACGTGTCAACTATTCCGACCTCGATGTAGAAGAATTTGGGTCTGTCTACGAAGGCCTTCTGGGGTACAGTCCTGTGTTTGAAGGAAACGAAGAAATGCCCAAATTCTGTTTCCGTGAGGGAACCTTGCGCAAAAGTTCCGGTTCGCACTATACCCCTGAAGAGTTGTGTAAGCCTCTTATCCAACACTCTTTGGAACACGTGATCGAAGAGTGCTTACAAGTGGAGCGTGATACCCCGTTGCCCACCAAATCGCGCTCCTCTGTGATAACCTCCCGGACAAACTACACCTCCGAAGAGCGGATAGCCATAATCCGCAGATTGTTGCAAATCCGTGTATGCGATGTGGCCTGCGGAAGCGGTCATCTCCTGCTCTCAGCAGCCCGCCGGATCGCCTTAGAGGTGGCCCGGCTGATGACCGGTGAAGATCAACCCAATCCGGTAGCCATGCGGCAAGCGATGCGACAGGTAATTAAAAACTGTATCTACGGAGTAGATAAAAATCCATTAGCAGTAGAGCTATGTAAAGTGGCTCTCTGGCTGGAAGCCCACAATCCGGGCGAACCGCTCAACTTCCTTGACCATCACATCAAATGCGGAGACTCCGTCTTAGGACTTGCCCGTCAGGATGATCTGATGAAAGGCATCCCCGATGAGGCTTTTAAAGCATTGGCAGGGGATGATAAAGAGATTATCAAACGTTTCCGTGCCTCCAATCGCAAAGGAGCCTATTCGTCCAATGAACAGGGGTTGTTTGACAATAAAGTGGAACAATCATTTTCCGAACTTATTTCTCAATTCGAAGACTTCAACCGTATGCCCGAGACCACACCGAAAGAGGTAGAAGCCAAAGAGCGAAAGCACCGTATATTGATAAATAGCAATGGCATGCAACGACTGAAAATGCTGGCGGACATTCAGGTAGCTCAGTTCTTTCTACCGAAAACAGAGGAAAATGAACCTAAATTAGTTGCCAACCCCTCTTATTATGCTTTTCTGCGTGGTGAGCGTATCCCTTACGAAGTAGAAATAGCTACGCTGCAATTCTTCACAGATTACAATACCTTCCATTGGTTTCTCGAATTCCCGGAGATATTTATTCGGGGAGGTTTCGACTGTATTCTGGGCAATCCCCCTTTCCTGGGTGGACAAAAACTGAGTGGGACCTATGGCAGCAACTTCCTTGAATACCTCAAATATGCCTATCAACCCATCGGAGCTGTGGACTTAGTGACCTATTTCTTCCGGCGTATCTTCAATTTACTACGCCCCAACGGTTTTCTGTCATTGGTATCTACCAATACCATAGCACAGGGTTCCGCACGTGAGGGAGGGCTGGATGTGATATGTAAAGAGGGAGCCATCAATCATGCAGTCCGCTCCATGCGTTGGCCCGGAGAAGCAGC